>WLWF01000026.1_pt1 | contig 119653 bp, 117 predicted proteins | sample 6718331 | NCBI WGS metagenome assembly WLWF01 (sample SAMN12718692, study PRJNA515312) | sponge metagenome | isolation source: marine sponge | host: Mycale hentscheli | place: New Zealand: South Island, Marlborough, Capsize Point | collected 2003-05-01 | reverse complement strand
ACAGTGCTGCTGCAGTTATGTCTGATAATGATTTACAATCTAATAAAGATGTTATTGATTCTGACATAGCTAAAATAAAAGCTGATGGTAGAGAACTAGTATTTCCTAAAGATGGGTTCGGCACAGGTCTAGCTAAGCTTAAAGAAAAAGCTCCTCAAACTTATGCTTATTTAAAACAAAGGCTGCAAGAAGAATTTAGTTTTAATAATGATACTGGAGTAGTTTCTAAATCAACACAACAAACTGATAAAGAAAAAGAAGTTAACATACAATGGATTGATGATAGTAATAAAGCTTTTAACTCTGATATTATAAAAGCTTATACAAAAGTAGGAGCAGGTCCTTTAAAAGCTAATAGAACACTTAATGAAGCTCTTTCAGAATTAGATATATTTTTAGAAAAGACTTTTGGATGGTCAAAAGTTTTAACTACTTATAATAAAGAAAAAGAAAGATTTGAATTTAAAGCAGATGGTATAAAATTTTCAGCAGAAGGTTTTACTGGTGGAATGAAATCTGGAAAATTTAATGTAGCAAGTTTTAATGTAGCTTTAAATAAAATAGTTGATGCTAAATATAATACGCAATTGGGATTAGGTGTTGTAAATGAAACTGCTACACAAGAAACTAATGAAATAGAAGCTATAGAAAATCAAATGGAGTCTGATGAATTAGACATTACTTCAGATGAAGATTTTAATATAGATGATTCTATTAAGGAAGCTAAAAAGAAAAAAGGTAATAATTTATTTACTGCTTTAGATGTTAAACAAAAATCTTTAAAAGCTACTCAAGCACAAATTGAAGCTGCTAAAAAGTGGTATGAAAGCAGTCCTATAAGTAAATATATTTCTTTTACAGAAATGTTTAAAACAATTAATAGTGATGCTGTTGCTCAATGGAGTGCCGATGGTATTGTATTGTTTAATGGTTCTGATTATTCTGATTTATATCATGAAGCTTTTCACGGATTTAGTCAAACTTTCCTTAACAAAAAACAAAGAAAAGAGTTATATGATGAAGTAAGAAAGAAAGAAGGTACTTTTAAAGATTATAAAGGTCAATATGCTACATTTAAAAAAGCTACAGATAAACAGATTGAAGAGCATTTAGCTGAAGGTTTTAGAGAGTATATGCTTAAAGGTAAAAAAGCTACTAAAGGTTCTCCTAAACAAAATAGTTTTTTCCGTAGAATATGGAATGCACTTAAAGCTTTATTTACTGGCACTACAGCAAGAGATGTTGCAACTAATAATACATCTGATAAATATGTTAAAGAGTTGTATGAAAAATTAAGAGTTGGTAACTTACATGAATATTCTTATGATGTACGCAATGCTCAGTTTGGTAATTTAAATTCTGGTATTGTAAGTTCTAAAAAGCAACTTGATTTATTTAAACCTAATGAGCTTACTGTTTTAAATTATCAAAATTCTAAAACAGTAATAGACATGGTAGATTATTTCATGTCTGATTTTGTAGATTTAATGAACTCTGAGCTTTCAGCTGATCAAAGAAATGAAAGAAATGCTTTATATGATGAACTCCATGATCCCAATATTCAAATGGGAATTGAAGAGAGAAAAGAAAAAGAAGCTAAGTATAAAGCTCTTAAAGATAAAGCTACATATCAATGGACTGCTTCTGTTACTAATGATAAAAATGTCCGTGCTGCAGCTTTAGGTGCCGCTAAAAAAAGATTAAATGATTTAAAAAATATAAAAGCAAAAGCTTATGCATCAGAAAAAAATGCTACAGAAAAAATAAGATTACGTAATGATTATTACATGCTTAAATTTGCTGTAGATAATTTTGGAAATTTAAAAGATTTAGATGCAAATGATCCTATTGATGGAGCAGATGTAGATACTGTTATAGGATATCATAAACTTAAAACTAAAGTATTTGATACTGAATTTAAGATTCAAGATGAGCAAGCTCAAGGAGATGAAGCTTTTATTGCAGCTACTCAAGGATTTACAAGAAATGGTAATGAAAATTCTTTAAAAGAACTTGCTAAAAGTGAAATTGTATATTTACTTAAGACGTTACCAAAGTTTGAAAAAGATAAAAAAACAGGAAAGTGGGAACCAAAGTTAAATAGATTTGGTATTCCTGAGTTAAATGATTATCAAGCTACTTGGAATAGATTAGCTAGGGGATTAGAAAATTCACAAGATTTTGATTTGATGTACAAAAGGCTTCAAGGAGTAGCAGATAAATATCCTCCTGCTCAAGAGCTTATTAATAGAATGGGTAATCCATATGAAAACATGACTTCAAAAAATGAGCATGGTTTATGGACTAACTTCTGGCAAACATTTAATAAAGCTAGAGTGCCATTAATTCAAATGATGGTAGAAGAAGATGTAGATTTAACTACTGGAGAATTAATGCGTTTAGCAAAAATAGGTGAAGCATTTAATGCTGATAAAGCTATACAAAGAAGATGGCAAAATCAAATGGCTGAAGCTTTTCCTGATCCACAAACTAATTATTTATTAAAGGATAAAGAAGGTAACTATTTAAATATGGAAGCCGTATTGCAAGATTATCCTACTGCAGCAGATGCTTCAGCAGATGCCATAGGTTTTTATAGAGCTATTGGATTTGATTTTACAGAAACTGATGAAATATATGAAGCTCTATCTAATGATGAATTAAAAGAAAGATATGACCCTCAATACTTTCATACTGATTTAGTAAGATTAAATAATTCTACAGATGATAAAGGAAAGCCAATTATTGTTAGAGATCTAAGTCAACTAATACAAGGAAAGTCTACAAGAATGAAAGACTTGCTTGCTTTAGAAGCAGCTTATTCTGATAGTGGTTCTAACTTTATGGTAACTAATGCTGAAGGTAATACTCAATTTGAACATACTTTAAATAATAGTATGACAATGATGGTTAGTTCAATTAATAATGCAGAAACCTATCAACAGCTTATTGATATGCCTCATATGGAAGATTTAAATATTGAAACTAATCCATTTGCGGCTTCATCTATTTGGTTACAATCTATTTTTGATTTAGATCCAACTAGTCCTAGGTTTGGTGAAAAAAGAAAATATAGAGGAGTACCTGTTACTTTAAAGCTTACTAACTTAAGTGGTGTAATCTATCAAGATATTACAATTAATGAAGAAACAGGTTTTATAGAAAAAGGTATAGGTCAGGGAGTTTCTTCAGCTGCTGCAGATGAGTTTAGTAAATTGATTTTAGATTTGCATTTAAATGCTGCAGGTATTCCTGAATTAATGAGGCATGCTGATAAAGGTACTTCATATTCTATAAGTATTTCTGGTAGAGTAATAGGTAATTCAAATGCTAAAGATAATTATATACCAATGGAGGATTTTAGTGGTTCTTCATATCAGCTAACAGCTTATGAAAGATTAATGCCTCAAATTACTGCTGAAATTATTAGAAGTAATACCCTTATTTCATATAATGAAATGAATAATGGTGAAGGCATTAAAAATTATGATTATAATTATATAAAGAAAATTACTGATCCAGAAAAAGGTAAATTCTTTTATCAGTTTGATGCAGTTCTTACTCCAGAAACTAAAGCTTTATTAAAAAAAGAAACAGCAGGGTTAACTTCACAAGTTGAGATATTAGAAAAAATTAAAAGTCTTAATTTAGAAAAAACTATACGTAAAGAAATGAATGATTATTTCCAGAAACAATTTCTGGAAGTTCAAGGTAAATTCAATGAAGCAAGATATGTTGGTTCAAACACTAGGCAATCTATGATAAATGCAGGTATTGCTCCACATAATATTAATGATACGTTTGTTAGATCTGCTGTTTATAATTCATTCATACATAATATAGAATCTTTAAATCTAATTTATGGTGATTTAGCTCAATTTAATGAGAATAAAGATGGCTTTCATAAAAGAAATGCTGGTGCTGGTTCTACTGGTACTATTCTACGTACAGATCAAGTAATGCAGAATTATATTAATAATTCTTTATGGGAAAATTCTTATGCTTATGCTCAAGGTCACACCCAACATCTTTATACAGGTAGAGTTAAAACAGCTATAGTAGAAAATATGGACGTAGATTCTATCTATAAAGATGATTATGCAAAAGCATATGAAAAAGCTAATGCTAAAGATGCTAAGAAAGCTGATGCATATAATGGACAAGATGAAGCAGATGCTCAAGGGTTAATATCTTTTGATGCTTACCGTCAATTTAAAGTTGCTGAAGGAAGTTGGTCTGATGCTCATGATGCTTTATATGATGCTATTGTATCTGGTAATGGAGATAAAATAAATCCTGCAAAAGTAACTAAGTTTTTTCCAGTAATTAAAGGACAATACTGGGGTAGATTAAATGATTCAAGAGGATTGCTTCCTGTAACAGGTATGCATAAGTATTCTTTATTTCCTTTAATACCTACTGTAATTAAAAATAAAAAAGCACAAGTACTTCATGAGAAAATGTCACAAGAAGGTATTGCTTATGTAACTTTTGAATCTGGTTCTAAAGTTGGGATAATGCAGAAAGATAAAAATTCAGGTTTAGATAAACTATTTGTTGACCAAGTAGATAGAAATTTAACTGAAGGTTTAATGACTGCAGATGGACAAGTTACTCCTTATGATTCAAGTAATCCATACTTTACTCCTAACGTTATTAATCTTGAGTTCTTTAAAAATCAATTAGAAATACATGATGAAAGCAAAGGTAGTGTAATATTCTCTACACAGTTACGTAAATTAATTGAAGACGGTTTGTTCAAGAATGGTGTACCTGTTGATTTTGCTTCAAAAGGCACTAAAGAAACAAGAATAAAAAAATGGGAAGCTTTAACTGAAGAACAAAAAGAAGAGGCTTCTCCATATTATGTTTTAGCTAAAGTTTATGAGTCTAATGTAGCAGCACTTACTGAGCATGCTAAAGAAAAACTATTAGAAGAGATAGGATGGACATCTAAGAAAGAAGCAGATGGTACTGAAACTTTGAGTGGTAGTATGGAGAGCTTAATGAAAATGGTTAAAGCTGAACTTACTAGACAAGACTTAGGAGATCATAGTATTGATTATATACAGATAGATGCTGACGGTAATCTTAAACATGATTTATCAGGTTCTTTCTTTGTAGAAAAACTTGAAAAAGTTCTTAATGCTCTTATGGTTAAAAGACTTGTTAATCAAAAAGTAAATGGAGAAGGTCTAATCCAGGTGGCTTCAACATTATTTGAAGACGCAGGCATCACTCAAAAATTTAGAGATGCTACACCAGAAGAACTTAAAAAATATAAAGGAACTAATGATTTACCTAACTATATACAAGGTGAAGGACCTAATGGTGAAACAAGTGCTTGTAAAGTAAAGGTTGCATTACGAGGTGACTTTGTTAAGTTATTGAATGCTACTCATAATGATGGAAAAAGAATTGGGACAATAGAACGTCTAAATCAAATGATTCAAAATGATCAGTGGTTGAATACAGGAGAAAACCGTAGAATGATTACAATGACAGGTGTTAGAATCCCAGTACAAGGAATGAACTCTATGGAGTTTATGGAAGTGTATGAGTTTCTTCCTGCTGAAGCCGGATCTGTTATTATTCCTCCAACGGAAATTGTTACTAAATCAGGAGCAGATTTTGATGTAGATAAGATGACGGTAATGATGCCTAATTTAGCTGTTATTAATGGTAAAACTGAAGTAATTAAAAAAGTAGATGTTACTGGTTTAAACAAAGAAGAAGTTAGAGATAAACTTCAATCTCTTAGAGATAAAAGAAAAGCACTTACAGATAAATGGGATAATGTTTTTAATGAAAAAGACAGAAGGAAAAGACAAGCCTTTTTCCCATTTACAGATGAACAAAATCAAAAGCTAGATGAATTTGCTGAAACGGTAGATCCTATTTGGGCTCAAATTAAAGAGTTGCTTGGTGAAAAGAAAGAAATAAAGAAAACATATCAAAATAAAAAAAGTACTTTATTTAATAAATTAAATAGAGCTAATACTAAACTTGAAAACTTATATGATCAACTTGAAGAAGTAAATAAGGAAAGACAAGAGTATGTAAAAGTATTTGCTAAAGAAGCTTTTGAAAAAGTTGTTAATGAGCAAAAAGCTGAAATGGAAAATATAAATACCCGTATAGCTAATACACAAAGACAATTAAATGGATTTACTTCTAAAGGTATTGAGAATGCTTTGATATCTAATATAGCTGAAATATTAGCATTACCTAGCAATTTTATACCATTAACTACTCCTAATAGTACTGAATTACTAGATGAGTCTTCTGATGAGATGTCTGAATTTGCAACTGATTATGATCCATATAGTGATGGTAACTTTATATTAGATAAAGATGGGAATAAAAAATCAGTTATATCTCCTACTAAAGCTTTAGAAATGGGTTATAACTTAGATAAACATTCTAAAAATGCTATTGGTAAAGATGTTCTTGGTATTGGTGCTGTAGATAATACATATAATACTTTATTTAATAGAGTAGGTGTTTATTTAAATCCTGCTACTGTTGATGTAAAAGCATATAATAAAGCTCAGAAAAAAGATCCTACAAAAAGAACAGAGAGAGAGAATGAGATCATTGATAATTATCAAAGAGTTACAATACGTATGCCTCATAATACTAGAAAAGTAGATGGACTAAAAGCTATTGAATTATCTGATATAGAAGCAAAAGATAAAAATAAAGTTTCTGATGTTGTAAATCAAATGATTAATGGATGGGTAGATATTGCAGCTGATCCATGGATTTTTAATATTCAAGGTAATAAAGAAGTTGGTCCTACTTTGTTATTTTTAATACAAGCAGGTGTACCTATTAAAGAAGCAATATATTTTGTATCTAATCCAATAATTAGAGAATACGTTAAGCAACAAAAATTATATAAGTCACCTCTTGCAAGAGCTTTTGGAAAAGAAATTTCTAATCCAAGTTTTGCAAAAAATAATGCTGTTAGGGAAATACTTACAGATGAAAGATTTGGTTTTAATATTAGTGATTTTGATTTACAAGGTAGAAGATTTAACTCAAAAATAAATGAGTTAATAAAACAAACAGCTGAAGGTAGTAATTTTGATTCTAATGATTTAAAAACAAAAGCTAAATCCAATATAAATCGTGCTTTTGATTCTGTTGATAGAGAAATATTTATTCACTTTTTACAATTAGAAAAAATAACAGGTTCTGTAAGAGATATTAAAATGAGAACTAATGTAGATACTACTAAAGATGCTTCATTATTTGCTGCTGTAGATAGGATAGATATGCTTACTGCACTTGAAACAGATCCTGTTATACCAAATGGCACTGCTGCTAAACTTAAAGGTGAAAATAATGATGGCTATAACAGTCCTATTAGTAGTTTCTTTATACAGCAATTTCAAATAGATCTTCTTGGTGATGGTTTTCCATTAAGAAATCATAATGTTCTTAATCAATTCATACGTGAAAATTTAGATAAGCCGGTTATTGATGATACTTATGGGAATAAAGATTCTGCTGTAATAAATTTAAAAAGTGATTTAGTAAATTACATGTTTCAAAATGAATTAAGATATTTTGATATTAATAATGTTAAAGATTATCTTAATTATCCTGTAGAAGAATATGAAGTGGCTAATGTTATGACTGATTATGGTGCTGTTGTTAAAGATGGTAAAATTTACATAGATAAAAGAGTACTTAAAAAACAATGGGAAGATCAAGCTTTTGCTACAGTAAGTGATAAATTAGGTGTAGCTAAAACATCTACAGATGCTTTTAATAATGAAAATGAGTATTATCATTTTGTAATTATGAGAGAGCTTTTTAGAAACCAAAACCCAATTGAAAGTTTAGTTGATTCTGGTAAATTTAAATCTAAATTAGATTATGTATCTAGTATACTTAACATAAAAGAAGGTGAGTCAGAAAGAGAGTATCTTGAAAGAATGCTTGATGCTACTTATGAAGTATATTTAAGAGATGAAGCTCTTCATAGAACTTTTAATCATTATGGTTTATTTGAAAGCAGTGCAACATTTGCTGAAGAATTTGTTAGAATCCGTGAAACTTATAAACCATTAGTTGATGAGTATCCTGGTTTAATGAACAGGATGCAATTGACTTCATTAAAAAAGAGTTCTACTAAAAACTTAGCTCTTACAACTTCTGAATTAGATGCTGATGACATAAACATTATGGCAGAAAATCTATACAAGTTACAAGATAGAACTGAAGTAGGTAATTTATTACCTGATGCAACAGCTAAAGAAATATCTGAAATCACTCAATTTTTTAATGATTTAGAAATTTATGCTTTTTTACAAAGTGGATTAAACATGAAGAGTTCATTTGCTCTTAATCAGTTTGTACCTCAAGTTAAAGCTAATGGTCAACCAGGTAAAGTACTTCAGATTCTTGATGAACCTATGAAGAAAATTGTAAAAGAAATGGATGAAAATAGCACTGCTATAGGTTCTTATCTAGATTCTTTTTATAGAAGTTGGAAAAGAGAAAATAAAATTACAAATAGAGCTCTTAGAGTTAGAGGTAAGAATTATAGTGAAAACAAAAGTGTTCTTAATAAAGAGAGTATGTTTACAGGAACTTCAACACCTGCTGCTCAAAAAGTTTTATTTCAAGATCAATATAAAAATCTTAAAGAACTTGAACAAAATGATGGTGAAGTTGATGTGACATCTATTAAAAACAATTTCACAGTTACTCCTATTGGTGGAAGACCTGATAAAAAAGCAACAATAAAAGCTAGTATAGCTACTCAGTACATAGGATTTGGTGAAGGAATTCCAGGTAGTAGTACTGCTTCATATGCTGAACAAGCTGGAGTTTATGCTAATACAGGAAGTTATACTAAAGCTGATGTAATCTTTGTTTCTATTTCTGGTAATAGAACAAAAGGAACTACTAAAGAAAATGTAAAAGCTCAACAAGATGCAACTATAAGAGAAGCTATTGTAGCAATAGAAGCAGGAGCTACTATTCTTACTGATAATAAAGCTTATACAGATACCAGTAATTATAACACAGGAGAAAAAAGACTCTATGCTACTATGGATGCTAGAGGTTATAACTATTCTGAAATAACTGTGGATGGTCAAGTGCTTGGAACATGGGCTAAAGCTTTTCCTGTAACTAATGAAGTTACTACTGTAAGTTCTGCTTATGGGGTAGTTACTGCAAATAATGAACCTGATAAAGCTAGAACAAAATTAAATGTTGATTTAATTGCTCCTCAAATTGCAGCTCAAGCATATAAAGAAAATAATTCAGCTACAGCTAATGATATGTTTTCATATGGTCTAAGATGGACTAGAAAAGGGAATGCAAAAGAACCTATAAATAACCACAGTAGTGCTAATAAAGGACTCCCTACATCAGATGCTTTAGCTAAAGATGGTTATGTTTATGATACACTGGATCAAAATGGAAATCCTTTAGCTCCAGTATCAGATCTTCAACCTATAATTGATGAGTTAGAAGCTACATTAGGACTTGACATGTCTAACTATGATGCAGTGCTTGGTAATATATATTTACCAGGTCAAAAAATTTCTACTCATAGAGATACAACAGAAAGTATAAGTGCAAGAGAGTATCCTGTTGTTGTATATACTATTGGTAATGACAGTGGTATAAACATTTATGAAAATGTAGATAAAAATAATGTAGCAACTGGTAAACCTTCTTTTGCATCTGATAGAAAAACAAGTATACCTACTACAAATGGTTCTATTTATACTTTTGGTATGGATGGTAAAGGTAGATTTGAAATGGGTCATGATACACCTGCTGGAATTAAAAGAGATAAAACCTTTCCTCCAATTACGCTACCTAATGGTGATGTAATTACTAATTACACTATTACGCTTACTTTTAGAAGAGCTGGAGATTTAACAGGAGATATGTCATCTACTCCAACTCAACCAACAACTCCTTCTCAAAATAAATTAATTGATAGATCATATGATCCTAGACCATTGACTAGAGAAGAAGCTGCTGTTTTAGCTCATAATGATGACAATAATATTTATGTATATAATTTAGCTACTGAAAACACTAACGGTAACACTAATGGTGATAAAGCTTTTCATGGAGCAGGACCTAATGTATTTGGAATACCTTCTATCAGAGCTTACCGTGGTGATTTCATGCGTTATTTTAATGACAATGCTGATGGAACTATAGATCCTGTTCTTAAAGATTTAATAGATAAAGCTATTCAAGGGCTGGTTGATAAAAAAGGAAAGAATTTAATATTTAGTGAAGAAGGTTATGGTAGAGAATTTATTGAAAAAGATTCTCAAGGTAAGTACTTAGCTCCACAAGCTTTCTTATATTTGTCAGAACAACTATTTGAAAAATTTGGATATATAAACCCTGGATATTTAACAAGTTCTACTGGTAGAAATGTAATGCAAGAATCTTTATTCATTAGAGGGAAGCAAACTATTACAGATAAACAAATCCAAAAAAATAGAGAAGAAGAAATTTCTGAATTAAGTGATTCTTCTGTTAAAGAATTTATGAAACATTGTAATATATAAAATATGACTGTTTGTCCTAATATAAATACTCCTGAATGGAAAGCTTTAGAAGCAGCTGTAGGTAAGTTTGAAGCTTATAGAGATTTTATGGAAACTAAAGGAGAGATTAGAACTCCTGAAGAAGTTCAAAGTAAACTTGATTTAAGAAACCAGGTTGAAGAAAGTAAAAGAATTCCTGAGCAAATTTCTATGATGGATTTAGCTAATAGGCAAGCTAGTGAAGATTTACGTCCAGTAGGAATTAATGTTTCACAGCTTAAAAACTTTAAAGCTATGGAATTTGCTTCACAAGTTTCTAATGCTTTAAATGTACCATTTGAAGTAGTTAGTAGTACAGAGGCTTTAGAGCTTACTAAAAATGCTTCTAACCCATGGTCAGGTCAAGCTGCTTTTTTTGTTGGAGGGAAAGTTTATTTTTTACAGGATAGAATGACAACTGATCTTGTATTACATGAGTTTGCTCACCCATTGGTCCGGGCTATCTCAAAGGAAAATGCAACGTTATTTAACAATTTGTATAATCAACTCAAAGAAAGTTCTGAGGGGCAACAGATAATTGTAGAAACAAAAAGTACACATAGTAATTTAGATCCTGCCTCTGCTATGTTTAAAGAAGAAGTTATTGTAAAAGCTTTAACTAAAGCAGGTAATAAAACTTTAAGTAATGAAAAAAATGAAGGGTCTTTTGGTAAATGGCTTAGTGAATTGCTGTATCAGTTTAAACAGCTTTTACGCAGAAGGTTGGGTAAAAGTCTTAAAGTGTCAAAACTTTCTACGGATACTACTTTAAATGAACTTGCTGATATCTTAGCTAAGAGTGAGAAGATTGAAATTAATACTGAAATAATCACAGAAGAAGATATAGTAGCTTATAATAGAGAAGTACAAGATCAACTTGCTGGTGATATTGCTAACTTTAGTGAAATAGAATTGGTTAATCAAATTAGAGATTTCCATGATATGATGGATAATCACATAAATACTTTACGTACTAATCAAAACTATGGTGAATTAGCTGAAATATTATTTGCTAAAAATGAATTAGGTGCAATTAAAAGTAACTTAAAGAAGCATAGAGATGCTATAATTAATAAAGCAGATAATTTACAAGATGATATAGCTGATAATAAAACTAGAACTGAAGCAGTGGCTAATAGTCTTATTAAGTTAAGAGAAGTTATGGAAAAAGTACTTGAGCATTTAGAAGATCTGCAAGAGCTTCCAGATAATCAAGAAAATACTAATAAAGTGTATTACTATAATCATATACTAAAGCATTGGGAAAGTTTTATTAATGATTTTAACAAGGCTGTAGATAATGAAGAAAATAATATTGATAGTGATAGCCCATTAGCTAAGATGGTAAATACTATATCTAGAGATATAAAGAAGTCTAAACAAATTGTAGATAACATATATCAAAAAGGTTCTATTGATGCTTTATATGAACAGCTATTACCAATGAATGAAAACATTTCTAAAAGGTATGAAAAAATTATTGCTGATTTAGAGGCTAATCCAAAAGCAGATCAAAAGTCTATAGATAGAGTGTATAAACAATATCATGGTATGTCTAAGAAAGAGTGGTCTGAATTTAACACTCTATCTGCTGCAAATAGTTCTGGCACTATGAATGCTGAACAGATTAAAAGGCTTAAAGAACTTACAAAGATGAGTCAAGATGGCTTAAGCATTAGTAAACTTAAGATAAAACAATTGATAACAGGACAAGCTACTGATGCTAATTGGTTTAATTCTAATCTTGAGGGTTATTTGTATAATACAGATCCTGTGATAGGTGGATTGGCATTGTACACAAAGAATGCAATCAATGAAACGATGATAGTAACACAAAAGAAACTAAATGATTTCATGACTGCTATTAGACCGTTTGCTGAGGCTGCAGGTTATAACCCTAGTAAACTTGGTAAGATTGGTGAAGACATTGGTTTTAGAGATACTATTAAAAGAAAAAATCCTGATACTGGAGAACTTGAAGAGGTTGAGGTTTGGACTTTGCTTAATAGACATAAGGGGCATAGGAGTGCTATGGCACAGTACAGATACAATGTTGAAAAAGCTGAAGAGAATTACCTCTTATCTAAAAGTGATGAGGATTATGCTACACTAGTTGAAGCAGAAATAGAATTAGAACAGTTTAAAAAGGATTATTTTTATAGAGATTTTACGGATGAGTATTATGCTAAAGATGAACTTTTTGAAAGAGATGCTGTAGGTAAAGAAGCTAAAAGACAAAGAGAAACTATACTTGATAAAATAGGATTATTAAATAAACAAGCTGAATCTCAACTTGATGAAATGGAAATTCAAGATGAGCTTAGTGTTTTATGGAAAAAGTATAGAGAACTTTATATGCTGCATGATTTAAATGGTAATGTTAAATCTAATGTAGCTAATAAGAATGGGGTTTCTCCTTTAGCTCTTGCTAAAAGATTAAGAGAACACCGTGATGCTACAAGAGAATTACATGAATGGAAACCTAGAAGAAATGCTTTTGAAAATGCTTATTTTGAATTTCAAGAAGAACTGAGAGGAGAAGGTCTAAAAGAAAATGATCCGGCATGGACTACTAGAATGAATGACTGGAAAACCATTAATACTAGAGTAAAAGTTTCAGATGATTTTTATAATAAAAGACAAGACTTATTAGATCAAATTACAGAAATTACTAAACGGATGCCTACATCAAGTTCAGCTGATTTAGAAATTGCTGAAATATGGCAAGAGATTATTGACATTACTACAAATGTTAGAGATCAAGATGGACAACCTGATGCTACTGGAATGACTGAAGATGCAATAGCTTCTGTAGCTGAATTACAAGATAAACTAGAAATAGCTAAACTTAAACAGTATACACGGTCTGGATTAACTAGAGAAGAAGCTCAAGAGTTAAATGATTTATATAAGAAAAAAGCTAATAAAACTGCTACACTTAAAGATAATAAAAGAATTAAAGATCTTAATGGTTTAAAAACTAGACAGGGTCTTAATGCTTATGATATAGCTAAATTAGATTCATTATATAGTCAACTTAATGCCATGAGCAGCCGTGAGGCTACAGACTATTATGTTGATATCATGAATAATTGGTTGGATAAATTAGATCCTGCTAAACTTAGAGAAGATTTTAAAACAACTCAAGTAGATAAGCTTAGTGCTAATTTATTAGGACAACCAGAATATGTAGATCAAATGTTAGATCAATCTCCTGAGTTTGCTGATTGGTTTTGGAAAAATCATAGAGAAGTTGAATACTATGATTCACAAGTAGGAGATATGGTTACCAAATATGAAAGACTTTATGTATGGAATGTAGTTAGACCTGCTAGTAAAAAACATTTTGAAAGCTATGAAATAAAAGATGCTATAGGTAATGTTGTTGAAACAATTGATTCTGTTCCTAATATGAAATATTACTCTAGAGTTGTTAAAGAAAAATATAGACAAAGAAGAGTTATTGGGCAAACTATAGATAACCAGGGAGAATGGTTACCTAAAACTAAAGCAGAAGGTGCTAAAGATGATAGGTTTAAAAATAATAAATATTATGAGCTTATGGAAAGTACTGATCCTAAGCAGCAAGCCTTGTTTCAATTACTTGAAAAAGCAAAAGAAGTTCATGTAGATAATCAAAAAGGTTTAGCTAGAAGAAGTAAACTTTATTTAGATTTTCCAAGGTTTAGAAAAAGTAATCTTGAATTAGCCAGAACTACTTCTCTAATAAAGACTGGTAAAAAGAAAATTACTGCACTATCTGTATTCATGCAAAGAATTAAAGACCTTTACCAAGGAGCAGAAGATCAAGCTGAAGATAGTTTATCATACACTGATAGACATAATTTAATTAGAGCAGATATGTTTGACAATGAAATGACTGATATTCCTATTGCAGGTTTATATAACATTGATGCTAATGATGTGTCTACTGATGTACTAACTAACATGATGAGATACATGTCTTCTGCAGAAAGACAAAAACAACTGGTTAAGATATCACCTATTGTTAGAGCTATTGAAAATACTGTACTAAATTCTGAAGATGAACAAGTTCTTGATGATCTGGATGGGAAAAATTTCTTAAGCAGGACAATGGTCAGGTTTAAACAAAAAAATAAAAAGGTAAGAATTAATGCCATCAAGAATTTTATTGAAAGAGAGTTTGAAGGCAAGACTACTAAAGGAGCTTTAGATAAACCTATCTTTAATAACTTTGCTAACTTATTATTTAAAAGAGCTTCTTTTTCTTTCTTTGCATTAAACATACCTTCAGCACTTAAGAACAGCATGGGTATGAAATTCCAGGCAATGATTGAAGCATCTGCTGGTAAACATATGACACATGGTTCTCTACAAAAAGGAAATGGGTGGGCTTATAAAGCTATGGGTAAATTATCTTTTGGAGGAGAACTATATAGCCAACAAGCTAGAGGTCATGACTTGCAAATGGTAGAAATTTTTGATCCTATACAAGGAAGATTTGATGAAAAATTTGCAGAACAATTATCACGTAGTGCTGCAAAAGATATTGCTTCTTTCTCTTGGTTATATTCTCCAAGGAAATGGGTAGAAACTCAAGCAGGTTTACAATTGTTTGGTGGTATGATGTATCATCAAAAAGTAGAAAGAGTCATGGAGAATGGTGAAGTTGAAGAAATTCCTTACATGGATGCTTTTGAAACTATAGATGGTCAGATACGTCTTAAATCAGGTATTGATGTTAGATGGGGGCAAGAGCCTGTAATGCATAGTGTAAATCTAAATGATACTATAGAAAGCATTGCTAAAAAATATAATACTACAGTTGAAGCTATAGCTTTATCTTTAAGAGGTAAAAGTTTAGCATCTATTTTAACAGATGTTAAACGTATAGAATCTCAAAGGGCAGATGAATTATCTGATATAAACTGGGAAGGTTCAGAAATGGATCCAACTTTAAAAGCTAAACTTCAAGATAGACAAGATGCTATTAATAGAAAATTTGATAAGCAAGTCCAAGAAAAAGCAGTTAAGATTGATAACAGCAAGTTTAAAGGGATGAAAAATAAAATCCAGCAAGTACAAAATAATATGGGTGGTGCTTATGCTAAATTTGATCAACCTGAAGCACAACGTTATTTAGCTTTTAGATTTATATCTTATCTTAGAAGATACTTTACTACTATGGCTACACATAGATGGGGATTTTCAGGTAGTATAAAAAACCCTAAGCCTAGAGTAAATCCAGGACTTGGTGATGTACATATGGGATTTTATATTCAAACTATGCAAGTGCTTGCTGATACTATTAGAACAGGTGGAGATAAATTAACTTACTTACAACCTGAAGAAAAAGCAGCAATGTTAAAAATGATTTCTGAAATAGGTTATATAGTAACATTAAGTATGCTTGCTGGATTAATATTTGGATGGGATGATGATGATCCAGATAGATATGCTAAGCTCAGAAAAAAAGCTGGAGCTCCTATGGGCTTCCTTGGTTTAACTGCTGATAATCCTGAAAGAGGTTCTTATAATCCATTAGGATTTCTTGAAGTACATGCTTTACATTTACTAATGCAAGTTAGAGCAGAAAATGAACAGTTTAACTTATTGACTGGTGGTCTTAAACAATATAATTCATTATTGGATCTTAAGTCTGTAGCATTTGGTCCAACAACTGATAGTTACTTTAAAATTTATGATGATACTAAAAAGATGATTACGGGTGACCCTAAAGCTTCTTATACTAGAGATGTTGGTCCTTACAGCTGGCAACAGAAAGGTAGTTATAAACTTGCTAATAGAATTGCTAAGACTTTTGGTTTGACAGGTTCTTCTTTAGATCCTGCATTAGGTATACAGAACTTCCAATCATTCCAAGCTAAAATAAGATAATAAGGGAATAGTAAATAAAGTTATTTGCTTAATAGGATTATAGCTAAAGAAAAAAAAAAGAGAACCACTTAAGGTTCTCTTTTCTCATGAACCACAGCCAAAACATTCAAAGTCTGAATCTTCTGGTCTGTGTTTTACACCATCACGTGTTTCTTTTAATTCTCTAATCTCATCCATGATATTTACATCATCAAATAAATTTCCTGTTAGTTGTTTATCTAATTCAGTAATAAGTAGATTGATTTCTTCTGTGCTTAAATTTTCTTTATCCATAGTAATTAATATAATGAAAATTATAATTTATTCAAATCTTCTTCATCTAAATAATCACTAAGGCCATTGTTTTTCCAATCAGTTCCATAAAAGCCAGCACAAGAATCTATAACATCTCCTTCTTTATTTTGTATATAAAAATTATATACATCTCCTTGAAGATACAGGTCATATAAGTTGACTTCACTTATTAGTGATTTTTTAAGTTCTTCTTTGTAATCATTAAATGATTGATTGTCTTTTCTATAGCATCCTAATTCATCAATTTCTTTTTGTCTTATGAAGACGTAACCGATTTGTCCTGAATCCCAATTGCAATTAAATGGTTTAGTGCTTATAGTTATTCCACTATGGTCATATAGATATAAAGGTAACATTACTAAAGGATATTCTTTAGTTATAATGTCAAGCTTTAATTCTTCCCAACCATCATAGTCATCTGGGTTATAATCAAGTTCAGGAGATTGATCTCCTAAATTATAACGGTTATGAAAACATATCATCCTGGTTAGATTGCTGTCCTCCCTTGGGCTCAACGGATCTTCCATTTGAAATACTTTCAGTGTTCTTTCTTTGCTTAAGTTTATATTTAGTATGGCCATATTTTATATATTTTTGTAGTGCATTAGGATCATCTTGTAAATTATTTTCCTGGATCCATTGCACTGCGTGTCCTATCTTGCTCATTCTCTTCAATTTTTATTAATACACACTCATGACGGTCTTTCCATCTTGGTGTAGGGGGTGGTCTATCTTCAGAAGTATAATAAATTGTACTACAACCAACACATTGATATTTATTCTTTGACATACTTATCAACTATTAGTTTAGCAAAATTTTCTAATTCTTCAATTCCTTTATCATTATCATAAATTTCATTCCAATTACCATAATCATTCATGGCAAGTTCTGAGTCATGATGATTTGCTTTTGCTTTCTTTTTATTTAAACGTATTAGTATACCACCTTTTTTTCTAATTGCTTCTGCTTCATTAGGAAATCTAATATCTGCAACAACCCAATTAGGAAGTACCTCACTGGGTTTTTTTATTTTATATTGTGCCATTAGAGCTATAACCCATGCATCATCATGTAAGCCTTCTCTTATAGCATCAGTACCGAGGCTTTGTAAAAACTCTCTAACACTCATTGGATCTTCTGGGTCATTAAACCAATTCCATTCTTCAGGCATATTTTCTAATTTAAAAGATTGAGTATTAAATTTTTTTATTGATATACCTGTTAAGAGATTTGCTACTTCTTTTAACTTATCTGCAAAAGCTTTCTTTTCAAACTCTGGTTTTAATTTTAAAATCATGTCTGCTAAAGTATCTTTACCAGTTCCCATCCTTCCGGAAATTCCTATAATCATTTTTAATTATTTATATAGTTAAACATTAAGCTTCATTTCTTGGACCACCAAATAATAATCCGAGTCCCATTTCTGCATTAGGATCATCACCCATAGGTGTTTGTCCTATTTCAAAGTTAGTAGTAACTACCTCATACATTTCCGGCCAAGTTTTCATTTCTATAACATGCTTCATACCTGCCGACATGATTAAGTCTAAAGTATCACTTTTAGATTTTTCAAAGTGTTCAGGATTTTTTATAGTAACGGTTGCTTTAAACTCAGGTTCTTTTTTTCCGGTTGGTTCTAATTCTATTTCTAGACCAGTACCATTTTCTAATGCGTAATTTATTTTTGCTTTCATCTGATTGTTTTAATTCCTTTAAGACCACTTAAGATTATCTCAAGTGGTCTTTTAGGATTATTATTATACTTCTTCTACCATTGATTTATTTATTACCAACGACTCTCCAGTTTCAAGAATTACATTGTATTCTCGTTCTAGAGTTTCATATTTAAACTCAGGAATGTATCCATAGATTTCTTCTATGTATGTTCCTAGTGTATCTTTGATTGGATCGTGTTCTTCTTCAACTGTTTCTTCAACAGCTTCTTCAACGGTTTCCTCAATCTCCATTACAGGTAATACCTCTTGCACCTCTTCAACAGGTTCTTCTGATATAATGAATTCCATACTAGCTTCTGCAGATGCTTCATCTAGTTTTTCCTGGTGTTCTAAATCTTCCTGGTTATCAATAGTTGTGTTATCAAATCCTTCCACTTTTACTTCTTCATCTATAACATCTATTGCTGTACAAAGATAATAAACATCTTCTATACCTTTTACTTCATAGTATACTCCCTCTACATCTAATACATCTCCAATAGAATAACCTGGATAATCAGCTTGTTCAAAGTAAAGCTCTTCCGGAACTTCTTCTTCAGCAAGTATATTAATAGGAGCATTAGTTATTTCTATATCTCCATTATCTACACCGTAAAGCATTTCCGTAGTAGCCTCTTCAGTAGCCTCTTCTAAAGGAAAAGGTTTTGTATCTTTAGCTTTAACTATAGGAGTTTCTTCTTTAACTTCAGCAATAACTCCTGCTTCCTCAAGATTATCCCAAGCCTGATCTTCTTCAGCATCAAGATCAACTGTCTGTGGAAATTCTACTTCTTTAGCTTTATCTATATCCCAATCACTGCCGTTATCAGATGTAGCATCTTCTTCAAGATCTTCTTCAAATTTTTCATCAATTTGATCTAACATTGAAGTTTGATTTGGGTCTACAAATTCTTCTTCAGTTTGTTCCACATTGTCAAATCCTGGAAGGTTTATTTCTACATCTACGGTTTGGTCTTCAGAATTGGATTCAGTATCAGACGTATCTTCATTCTCATCAGACTCATCTACATCAAACACATCAATGTTGTACTTTGTAATAAAGTATAGATGCATTTGTACTTGTGTATTCATCCATTTAGCAGGATGAGATAACCTGAGTGCATCTGCAAGTATTTGATAACAGGTCCATAAATTTAACGTTCCTTGTGTATAATTATAAGAAGGCTTGTTAAACTCTTTTCTTATCAAACTTACTTGGTCTACGGCTAAGAAATCATTAATAAATAATTCTCCTATAATAGATCCAAATTCTTGTTTAGATATAGTAAGTTCCGTCATCTGTTCTTTAGCACGTACTAATTGTTCAAAATAGTCAACGGCATTTTCAATATGTCCATTGATTAAATCATGGGCTTCTTGATCTGCAGTTCCTGTATGCTTTCTTAACCAGCTGTCCATGTTGTTTATCATGTATGCTCCGTTATCATTTATACGAGCTCCAATTGCTGCTCTAAACCTTAGACTCTTGTCATAAGAGTTGTTAAATGTATACATTAAAGTTAAATCAGGATCTCCTTTATAATTTATTAAGAATGTACCGTGTGCTACTTTAGCATCAGTTGTGCATTTGTATTCTTCTGCAGTTACTTCAAAACCATTATCTTCTAATGCTTGCATTATGGTATTAATGGCATAAGAATGGCTTATTACTGTATATGTTTTTGTTGCTGGTGGTAGAGCTGCTCCTGTAAGAACAGTTCTTTCCACATTTCCAATTTTTTTTGGCATAATTAAAATTTAAAATAAATCTAGTTTAATTTGATTAACAAAGATTTCAGGCTGCATTGCCTTAATTTCTTTATTGATTCGGTCAATATAAAACTTCTTGTTTATATTGTAGTCTGTAAACTCCTTCTCAATATACTCATTGAAAATTGTCTGGAGCCAGTGACCGGCTTCTACATTTATATCTCTGCTGTCTGTTGTATTATGTTTAATAATCTTAGTACCACTATTGGATACATAATACCTCAATGTTTTCTGCAAAGTTTCTGTATGAACTATATTATTTTTTACATAACTGTGTTTAAACTTCCACACACCACGTGCTTTAGTTTGTCCACAATAATCAAAAATATCTTTATTAGTTTTAATATAGTCTTCAGGTTTAATTCCTTTTACAAAGAATAGATATAAAGATTTAGCTACTACTGTAAATGACTTGTTCTTATGTAATGGTCTGTTACGAAATTCAAACCTACCTTTACATTTAGTTTTGGCAGTATAGTATTTACCATCTTTTTCTTTAACTAATTCAAACAGATTTTTACTGAGTTTTTCATATGTCTTTTTATCTATTTCTTTATAGTTGAATATACCTATATAATTATTTACATCTGGTACAATTAATTTTTGATATTCATCATGTTCTAGTTCAAGGTTTGTTATTTTTTCCCATTGTGAACATATTTCTAAATACTTGTTTACATATTTTTTTGGAATCATCATTTCTAAACCATCCGTATTTTGCATAATAGGTATTGAACCTGGAATGTTTTCTGCTAACATAGTGTATAACATCATTAGACTCAGTTGTCCATTGATTGTAATCCTCATAGTAAACAGGGGATCATATAGAAAGCTATGCTTATCATTAGATAAACCATAAGTACTATTTAATATAATCTTATAAACATAATTTCTAGGATCTGATTTAGGAATCTTTCTTCTTTCTGTAAAGAACCATTCATACAGTTCACAGAATTCTTCTGTTGGTAAATGTGCAGGTGACCATTTATTTCTAATAGCTAAATTAGGATAATAAGAGGTTACATCTGAACTCATGATTGTCATGTGTTCTTCTGGTTCGTATATGCCTCTTTTAGCACCATGAACTCCACCTAAACCAAAGTCTGTTTTAACTCCTCTATAATTTACAGAGTATTTAAATCCTCCTTTGGTTTGATTAGGATCAAGCACTAGCTGCTGAAACTTTAGTAACAGGTCTTTAAATTCTGGTACGTCAAACTTTATATAAGGCAGCAGTATATCTTCTACTTTTATTTCATGTCTAAAAGAACGTAAATCTTTAATGTCCCATTTAGTTTTCTTAAGTTTTTTACATAAGAAGTACATAAACAATTCTTTAGAAATCCTTGGTTCAGAAGCACTGTATAAGTTAATACCGTATTCATCTGTTAATGTTCCTCTTAAAGCAATTTGCTTTTTGCAAAGATTCATTATTTCTTTAGTTGAGGTGACATCATTTCTACAATATGATGCAATGTCTTTTAACATTTCTACAGTATTAATCTCTTCAGTGTGTTCAATAGGCATGTCTTGGACATTCTTCCAATTCATACTGCACTGAATCCATTTTAATGAACTTGACTTAGCAGGGTTATCCCAATGATTTAATTTGAATAAGTCTATCTGTTTAATTGTTAACTTTTTCTCACTGTATTTTTGAAACTCTCTATTGTTCATTCTTTCAATAATATCTTGAGCTTGTTTGTATAGTTCTTTACCTATAGCTTCACCACTCATTTGCTTAAGCCTCTCACTATTTTCAATTATATGTTGAGTCAGTTGAGCATCAAAAGCTAATCCATTAAAAGATATGTGCCATTCATTTTCTAAATGATTCTGTTCAAAGAAATCTAGTATTTTGTGAATATCATTACGTAATGGCCCCATTGTAAAGACATACGTTTCATCTGTCTTAAAATGCTGGAACACTCCTAAGAAACAATTAGAATTTGTTTCATAATCCATTACCCAATGTGTCATATTTACAATTTTAGTTTACGTATTAAGCAGCGTATTTCATTTCCTAAAGCATAATCATTTCCATGAACGCTGCTGAGTTTTATTACAGCTTTAGCAAATTTATATAACCTATATATTTTCATTATTTTTTTGTATAAAAAAAGGGAACCCATAGATTCCCTTTTTTTGTTAGCAAATAAGTGCAAAACGAAAACACTATTTGATTAAGTTATAATAACAGAGCCTTTTGAATCTAAGATTTTTCCTTCTTCAGTGTTCTGCATTATTGCAGATTCAGCCACAGCTTCTAAATAAACTTCAAAATCATAATCCTCTGCATTAACTGCAAATTCTTTAATGAAATTAATTTGTTCATCCTTGTCCATTATATAATACTCTTGGAACATTTCTACTGAAACTCTCTGTTCTTTATAGTTTTTACCACTAGGTCTTGGTTTTCTAGCTGGTTCTGGATCTCCCATATCAGTTAACCTTGGTACTTTTTGTAAATTTTGTTTTTTCAATTTACTAATTACCACAAGTGCTGTTCCTTCAGCTGATCTGTCCATGATTACTTCTGTATATGGACAATCTGTGCTAATAGGCATCATCTTAAGAGTTTTGTATCCGCTGCCTGTAGCTTGATCCATCCAGGCTGAGGTATATAACCTCATGTTTTTGCCGTAGTTTATTTTTGACATAAATTTTTGTTGGTTTATAAATTATTCACAGACGTAAAATTAAGAACTTTTTTCTTAATTTCCAACATCTCTTTCTTTAAATCTGGTAAAGAACAAAGTTCACCCACTTCTTTTAGTAGTGTTATTGGTACTTTTAGAAGCTCAGCATAGTCTTCAAAATATAAATGAGGTTGTACATAACTCTCAATCATTCTATGATGACCCTGATGGTTTCTAAAGAAATTTAATATTTTTCTTTTGTAACCTTCATCTAATTCTGAATATCTTCCTGCTATTGTTTTATTAAACTCTTCTTTATATTTGCTAAAGTCAAAAACATAAGCTCCTTTACCATCTTCTAATTCAAAAAAGTTATCAAACAAATCATTATTAAATAATTTTTGTTCTTCAAACTTTTTAAATTCTTTATCATCACGTATGTGGTACACTGCAATTAATTTACAGTCTTCTACGGTGTATACATTGTCCCAAGTTAAATAAGTTTGAGTAGGTGTTACACTAACTCCTCTTCTAATATTTAACATAGGATATAGAAAGATTCTACTCTTTTGTATATAGTTCTTTCTTATTGATGTTATTTTCATTCATTACAGTTTAAAGTTTAACATTTCCTATTGCATAGTTATAAGGTAATGTAAATTCTTTAGAAGTGTAATGATAATTAGCTTGAAAAATTGTTTCTTCTAATCTAGCTTCCCATGATAACATGGTTTCTTTAGATACAGGATAAGCATAAAGCTGATCATATTTATCAAAGACTATAAATCTAAACTCAACTGTCCAATCATTTGTTAATACCTTACTAAAGAAGTTACACACTAGCTTTTTATACATAGCTGCTTGTAACCAATAGTTCCAAAATTCAACAGAATCTGAAAATTTAGTAAGATCTTTACCGGTAGTTTTAAAATCATTAATTCTGATAAGTTTATTCTTAACATCCACAACAATATTATCTATTATACCTTTAAAACCAAATGGAAATTTTCCTTCTGTGTTCATATCTAATTCTAGCTCATTGTAAACTCCAAATGTTTTTCCATCATTGCTTAAATCAAGCCCTAATAGTTCTCTCATTTCTGGATTATTTGTTACAACTTGTGCTCTTCTAGTGCATCTATCCAACAATTCAGAATCTATAATAGTTCTTCCTTGTTGCTTCTTAAGGAATTCAAAGTAGGCTTCAGTTTTAATATCAACAATTTTTGCAATTCTTTTGTCATCACCTAAACCATCTTTGGTATCTTTTAGGTTTTGATAAAAATTAATTTCTTTGAGTTGGTCTAATATTTGGTTACGGTAATCTCCTAGTTCCTTATCAGGATCAGGATTTTCTTCAGCTTTATATAAACTGAATATAAATTTTACAACATCTACTACTTTATCACTAGGTAGAGTGTCAGGCATTACTAAAAACTTTTCATCAAAGTTTATGTTTTCCAATACAAGAAAGTGTATTAATATACCTTCAAGTAAATATTTCTTTGTTTCATCATCTCTTTCTTTAAGTACATATTCTTTATAAAATATTGACGGTGAAGTCATTAATTTATTTAGACTGCTGTAACTAAAATTAAAAGGTTTTTCATAAAAAGCTGCTTCAAGCAGGTTCGTGTCTAATTCTTTTGTATTAAGCATCTGTTTCTTCTTTATTTAATAGTGACTGACAATCTGGTTTTAAAACAGGACCTTGTGTCCAACATAGATTATTGTTGTCATTATAATTTATGTAATCATCTGCAAATAAACTTGAGAGTATCATAGCATTAGCTTTAGTAAACTTTTTATGTTCTCTTAAGATACGTGTCATTGTAATCAAATCTAATTCAGGAATTTTTGATTGATTTATGTTTAGAAAAGAGAGTAGAGATTTGAAATTAACGTGGTTTGCTTCTTTATAATTCTTAATATTTGAACCAAATTCTTTTAATAAGAATAGTAAAGATACAATACTTTTTTCAAAATCACAATTACTCATTAACTCCATCATGAGTACTTCATTTTCTTTATCTTTTGTTAAACCAAAAGCTCTCAGCTCTTCATATTTTTCATTGTCAATAACAAAATTATTTTTGTTTAATACACTAAGTAATTCATCTTCAAAATATATAGGAGCTGTAGATTTAGCTAAAGCATTATTTCTTTTATATCCTAACAAATTATTAGCAGCTTCTATACAGCGGTCTACCCAAGTATATCTGCCGTATTCCATTACATCACATACTCTATGATTGTTACAAATACGATTACTGTATGATCGTTCTTTCCATAGAGTCCTTGATAAGAAGATTTTTTCATACTTATAACTATTTATAAGTGAAAGAATCAGTTTACTTGCTTTTTGATCATACATGTCTGCAATAAAAGGTTTTAAGTCATCAGCATCTACTGGACATAAATTAGGATAAAGATCTAATGTAGTATCAGAACCTAATAAATTTGTTTTAGATACAAATGCTGCAGTTGCGTATTCAGGTTTAATAGTACAAGAATAAGTTTCTCTTACTTTAAATCTTGGTACACTACATCCAGGCAGAAAATATAATTTATCTTGACCATTTCCAAGAGCTTTCCATCCTGTTTGTATATCTAAAGCTTCTTTCATTAAATCTCTTGTGAAACCTTCTACAACTTTTGGTTTTAAAGAATCATAAATATCATTTGAACCTGTTGAAAATGGATCTACAACCTGTGTATTGTTTAATACTAAATATTTTTTTAGTTTCATATAGTAAATATAAAGGGGAGAATTTTACTTCTCCCCTGATTAATTATTTAGTTGCGTAAGCTTGAACATCTTTATCAAAGATCAGCTTTTGGAATTTTTGTTTATTCCCATTCAGAATTTTCTTAACTATGTGATATTTTAAATCATCAGTAAATACTTCTTCTTCCTTCACCAGCATAATTAATCTATTGATTATTTCTGGTGTAATAGGATTCTTAGTAGCATAGTTAAGAGTATAGTTTATAAGTCTTGTAGTCAATATACTTGCAATGTCTGCTCTGTATTCTGAACTACTAACTTCTCCAGTAGCATCTGTTAATAATTTAATTACTTTAGCATCATCTTTAGTTAAAAGTATGTCTTTAGGAGTAACTAATTTATCTAATCTATTGTTAATGAATTGTGTAAACAATGTTGCAACTTCTCCTCCAACAGAACCTTCACCTACCATTTGTATTAAAGGTAAATCATCTTCAAATGTTTTAACAGAGCTAATGCAATTAAAGAATGTAGTAATAGACCTAGGATTAACTCCTTTATCTGCATCTACTATTTCAGGGTGCATCAATACAAAATTGATACATCTACCATCAATACCTTCTTTTTCTGCCCACTCAGCCCAACGTTCATGATTAAATTTCATAACAACAGAAACAAACCGTGTTTTTTGTGCTGAATCAATAGAATTCACCATATAGTTTCCATCATCAGGATTAGCAGTCAAAATAATGTGCCAATCTTTTGGTAGCTTCCAAGAAATATATTCTTGTCTATCTACTAATTCCATGACAGCTTGGATAAATCTTGTGTCAGCACGATTCCAATCATCTAACATTAATATTCCTCCACCTTTTTTGTCTGCTATCCACTCTGGTGGGCAATAAGACATTCTCTTTTTACCAGTGAACTCATAGCCTTGTTTAGTATACTGTTCTACAGCATTTTCATCTATCCATAGGCATGCTGATGTTGCAGCATCTACTACAGGTGCTTTAACAGGTATTTTCTTTATAGCAAATTTACCTGGAGCAATTTCTACTTTTTTCATTTCAAATTTTGGTGCCTCAACTGGCATAGGTTGTTCACCTTTTTTACATAATTCAAATTGTCTTACAGGAAAGCCTACTAAATCACCTAGCTCTTCAATTTGTGCTAAATTTAATTTAACAACATCTAATTTATGTTGTTCTGCAATTTGTAATACTACACTGGTCTTACCTAGACCGGAATCTCCAATTACTTCTGTAGCAACTACTTTCTTTCCTTCTTTTTGTATATGTCTATTATTAGAAATGATGTGCTCTAAAAAGTTTACCATTTCTGCTGAATCTAATTGTACTTGATTTATGTGTTTACTCATTTTTTTAATCTTCTAATTTTATTAATTCTCCGTATGTGTTTTCTAAATAGGATTCATCTCCTTTTGAAGATATTACCCATAATATGTGTCCTCTTGCATTTTCTGGAGCTGGACATTCTCCATCTGTAAAATATATTAAGCAGGAATAGTTTTTAAGATGCTCATTATAATAATCAATAACAGGTTGGAACTCTGTCCCTCCTCTACCATGAATTTCTAATTCTTCTCTTGGATTAAACTTTCCTATATGACTAATAGCAGTATCACATTGAACTAATGTTACATCTGAACCTGTTTTGGTCATATGCCACATTTCATTCAAGAATTCTTTAAGCTCACTTGTGCTTACTGATCCTGACGTATCTACTGCAGCTAAAATATGCTTTTGCCTTTTAATCTTTAAGCCTGGTAAATCAGGCATTCTTTTATTATATTTACGTCTTGACTTCTTGGTATAAGTCTTTACAGATTTTCCTGTAAATCTTCTAATATATCCTTTCCAATCAAACTTGGGAGGATCTATTTTGTTGATTCTTTCAAGTATTTCAGCAATCTCTCCAGGAACATCTCCTTTAGCTTTTGTTACTTGATCAGCAACTTGATTTACAATGTGCTTAGTTTGTGTTTCTATTAGTTTTTTAGTAGCCTCATCTAATTCTTGACTGTCAAAAATATGTTTAGGAATTTCTACTGTTGTACCATTAGGAAGCTGGCATTCAGAATCACCTTTTTCTATAGCATCACATAAAGCTTGCATGCATTGATTATTATTCTGCTTCTCTTGCTCAAGTATTTTATAATAATACCTGGTACCTTTTTTTGCTTCCATGTTTAACTCTGGAAAACTTTCTAAGAAACATCCATTTTCAGGAAGCCACTCTTTATCTATATACTGATTAATTTCAATATCCATAGCTACATTAAGCAGCTGTTTATCATGATAGTCTGAATAATCAGTTAAATGAAAGAATGCAATATGCAATAATTCATGTTTTAATATACCTACTTTCTGTATTGCTGGTAGGCTTTCCCAAAATACGGGATTAATGGCTAGTTCATAATTGATTCCTTTTAAGCAGACTCCTGCTGTGGGTACCATTTTTTCTGACCAAATTTTATTTAGTGATAATAAAAGAAGTCCATAGAAGGGCTCCTTTAACATTAATTCTTTAGATGCTTTTGCTAGTGTTTCATGTTTGTTCATCTATATCTGTTATTATTTTTATTTCTTTAATAAAGTTATAACCCATTGTTTGCATTTGTTCAGTTAAATATTCTGTGAAAAATTCCATGAATAATTTTACTTGATGAGGTTTTTGCTTTGTTGATGTGATGATAGTAAATATAGATTTGTAAGTTACATTAAGATCAGATCTCCATTTATCTCCACATAGTTGTTTAGCATATTTAAAAGCTTTAGGTGCATTTTCTGTCCATGATTCTTCTGATGCATGACCAAGCTTTAGTCCCAATAATAATGCAACGGCACTATCTTTTGTTTGGGTAGCCTCAATAATTGATAGGGCTACTATATGATTTTCTTCATCTTTTGATGTAAGCATTTGTATTACATTGTCTAATTGTTCTTTATCCATTAGTCCTCTATTTTTATTGTTCGTATCATCCATTCTTTAGGTTCTTTTAAATTATCTAACCATTCTTTTGCACTTGGTATATGACCAAAGCAATCTTCTTTTACATGTTGTTCTGCAATATATCTAGTATACACAGTCTTACCATCTGAGTTAATAAAGGATTCTCCAAATATTTTTTCACATTCAAAAATACCTTCACTATGATGTCTAAATAATCTATGCTTACTGTGTCCTATCCAAGCTTTAGTTTCATCAAACCAGTTATGGATAATTATGTAATCTTCTTCTACACCTCCCCATTTCTTTACTGAGGATTTTGCGTGTTGTAAAGGATGTGCCATTACTCTAAAGTTATTTCACCTTCATGATAATATGTTTCAGTGTGTTGGTGATAGCAGTTGTTATAGTTTTTAAAATAACCAGTTTTAGTACACATCACAATACTTCCATAACCTCCTTCATTATTATACCAATCTTCTATACTATTTAAATGCTGATCATAAAATATATCTTCAATATAAGTGGCAATGTCACCAGGTAAGTTATACTCTACATCACCCTCATCTGCATAATCAAGTTCAATTTCATCCATATTATATTTCTCCTCAAAAGAAGGACCGTATAATGCAATTGATTCTATTTCACCAGAATCACCTGCTCCTGAATAATAACATCCTACATAATGTACTCCGTTATCTCTTAGTAGTGTCATTACTACTGCTAAATCTTTTTTATTTCTCATCTATTCTAAATTTTTCTTCTGTTTCTACCATTACTAAACCATCAATATTATCCTTAATCATATCATCTTTAATTAATTCTAAGGCTTTTTTTGCTTCAGCATTGGTACCATTTCTTTTTAATGATAAAAATATAACTGTGTCAAACTTATGTTCTTCATAAGTTAATGTACAACCTTTTGCTGCACACGTTACTTCATCTAATGTTTGTTTATCTAACATCCCACCTTTTTCTGAAGCATGAGCTACATGTTGTGCTCCAACAGTATAAGGATGAGGATCATAATTTACAGTGTCTACTTTTCTTGCTGAAAACAAATCATTGTCTTTCAGTTTCTCTTTATATTTTTCTGTTAATTCTTCTATTGTCATTTTATATAACTTTTTAATCTGCTAAATTCTTGTGTCTTTGTGCCAGCATAAATAATTGCTATGGCATCTGCCATATGTTCATTCTTAGCCTGTAATTTTCCTGAATGCCAAAACCACTCTACATTTGGATATAATCCATGAGCCCAGTCAATCATATCTTTTTTAGAAGCTGTCTTAGTACCAAAGGAAGCTAACTTAACTTCTGTTGGTGTTACTTCTATTGGTGCAGGATGTATAGAAGCAATCAATTGACATGTTGCTCCATAACTTTTCATACCTGAAGATGACTGAGATCCTGATGGTGTTTCCATAAACACTACATTAGGTTTTTCTTCTTTCACAATTTCTTGTATAAATTCCCAAGTACTTCTGCATCTCTGAATTGCATCAGAACTTGCACGTATTTGTTTGTGCTTACTCTTAGATGTACTATGTAGTTTAATATAATCTACTGTTATAACACCAGTGGGTCCTACATTTCCTACTGCTACTCCTGTATTAGCTAAACTGCTATCTATTGATACAAATCTCATGGTAATTGTTTTATAGTTCCTGTTAATGCTTTAGTAAGAACTGGGTAAATAAATTCTCTAGTATTATTTATACCGTGTGTTGCTACACAATCAGCTAAATCTTTTTCTACTTTTAAATGAGCTCCTGGTATATTATATTGCTGTTTATATTTTATCATAGCTTTAATACCTGGTTCATCATTATCAAATAGAGTACATATCTTTTGATATTTTTTTTTTAATTGATTTATTATTCTTTCAGGTAGCAAACTATTCTCACTGTCTGGAGCTATAAATTCAGCATTCTTAAACCCTAATTTACTAAAAGCTAATCCGTCTTTCATTGAGCTACAAATAACAAGGTATGGTACTGAAAATGTTAATTGCTCAATGCCTTGTATATGATCTTTAACTTTTAGAAATTTCTTTTTTTGATTCATTGGTTGATAGATTTTATATAAGGTTCCATCTTCTTTGAAGTAACCGTATATTCTAACACCATTAACAGTAAACTGATCTTCAGCATTATCTTTTTTCAAAGTATAGTTATCTAAAGGTTCTATATTATATTTAGTTAACAGCTTAGAACTTATTCTATATTGCATCCAAAACTTTTCATCAGATTTACTCCAGTTTCTAAGTGTAAATTCTTTTACTTGATACTTAGCTCTAATTCTAAATTCTTCTACATTGTAAGAACCATTGTTCATTACATAGTCATTGTAATCTTTTATAATTTTCCATACAGCATCAAATCTTCTATTTAAATTAAACATGTCTGTTACTAACTGTACTCCATCACCTGTTTTATCTGCAGAAAAATCTTTGAATTTATATTTTTGAGAAGCTTTAGAAAAGTATACAAAGAAGGAAGGATCTTTATCATTAGAATTCCATATTGATTTCATTTTAATATCTTGACCTGTTAGTTTTTCAGGTAACTTTAAATAATATTCAAAAATCCATGTGTGTGGAACTTCTTTTAAGTCTATTATTAAATTTTTGGTTCTTAACATATGATTTATTTTAGAATAAAAAAGGAGGCTACTAACCTCCTTTTTTATTATTTAATATTTAAACTACTATAGTTCAAAATCAGGAGCACCTGATAAGTTTGGAGAAATTTCTCCAGCATCACCAAATTCTTCTACTGGTTGAGCTACATGTTTTGCCCAGTGACTTGCTTCATCAAAAGGCATAAGCTTACTTAGTTTAGCATCACATGCTTCCATGGCAAGACCACCTTTATTTAATTTAGGCAAGAACATATCATAACCAATGTGACCATTAGTTTTTTGGTATTCTTTACCTGCAACAGTCATATTAAGATACACATCTTTAAATGGTGTTTCAGAATTAAATCCATCAACCATAGCTTCAATAGTGTCATACTTACCATCTGCTTTATCAAACCATTCTACTTTATCAGTTGCTATACAAATCTTTTTAATTTGTTTCATAAGCTCAGTATCTCTATTAATTTCTATACCACCTTTAGTAGTACCATCTTTATAATAGTATCTGTTAGTTTTTACTTGACCTACTTTACCTGCATAGTGTCCTTTAGAAGGATCATTCATGTCAATCATAAACCCTTCAAAACCATCAATAGGTTCTGTTTCAACGTTCATGATAAAGTAATAACCTTGATCTTTATCCATAAAGCTAAATCTTTTTAGCTCAATAGAGTTGATCTTTAGTTTGTGTTGTCCTGGTTGAATAGTTTTTAAACCTCCACCAGCTTCTCCTGTCTTAACATCTTTTGTACTTAATGCCATAATTTTTCTGTTTTTTTTTGTGATTTGTGATTAATAATTAGTCAATGTAAATTTTGTCCCAGTATGTTACTAGTCCTTTGTCAGTCATTTCACTTACTACAACGTTTTGATTACGCAAGTGTGTTGGTCTTGCACCACAAGATATTGCATCTGAAGTTGCAAAGCTAAGAATATTCTGGTTACCTTTTCTATATAAATAACCAATTGCATCAGACTGAGATGACAATATCCTCTTAATTTTCCCTGTTAAGTCTAAGTCTGCAGAAGAAAATTCAGCTCCATTTTTTTCTAATAAAGTGTCTTTAATATGTCCAACAAGTATAACTCTAGGAGCTAATGTTTTAACATATTCAATCATATTGGTTACAGCTTCTCTTAAGTAGGCATAACCTGCACCATTAGGTAAATTTAATATGTTACCATATTGACGTTTACCACTGGTAAGATCATATGATTTACCATCTGGTGTCTTCTTAAACCAAGATTTACCCATAGGTTTTTTAGCATATAAAATTTCTGCATAAGGAATACAAATGTTTTCCAAGGCTGTTATAGTATCAATAACAATATACTTGTAAGGTCTGTCTTGTTTTAAAATTTCAGTACCAATTTTCTTGATGTCTTCAACAGACTTTGCTTTAATTTTTACAGCATCTACATAATCTGATCCCTCTTCTAAATCAATAATAAGAGCATCATCTAATTCAGCTAATAAAGAAGTTTTTCCTACTTTAGGCTTAGAAAATATGATTAGATTTTTAGGGCTTTGTGAGGCAGCCTTGACCTTTTTCATAGGTAATTTAATTTCACTCATTTGTTAAATGTATTTTTAATTAAAGTGTTAAGCCATTTCCTTTGACTTACAGGTTGTTTCCATTCAATAGCACAGAAATCTCTAAGAGTCATATCTGCGTAAGGTACATCAGAACTTGGATCAGGCATAACCTCAAAAGGTACCTCATCATTTTCAGCTTCTATTTCTTTAAGATCTTTTTCTTTATGAAAATTAGCTACACACACAAGTTCTTCAACAGGTATAAGATATCTTCTATCTCCTGTTGCTGCATGTGGATCTGACAAAGGGTATTCTGTTGCATATTCAGCATTGTATAACCATTTATATAATCTTCTTTGATTATCTTCTGGAGTATAATCTCTGCTTACGAATTCAGTGTATATATCAACACCACCGTAAATATCTCTTTCATAGAAACCTATGATTAGTTCTCCATTGTGTTTATATGCCATTCTGGGTATAAACTTTGGATTAGACACACCTTCTTTCTTAAACAAAGGGATGTGCTTTTCCTTTAACTTTTTAATTTTATCCCTTGATAACAAAGCTTTGTTAGGCTTATTTTTACCAAGATCTTTAGTTGAAAGTGTCATTAATTAATTTTTAAGTTGTAGATAAATTTTGTTGCATAGGAGGAGTATCCATTTCACTCACTTCCATTTTTTCAAACTCAGCTCTAAAGAAACTCATTCTTGTGTTTCCAGATCTGCATTTAATAAAATGCCAGGCAAGAACAGACTCATCAGCTATTTGAATTTTATTAGGACCATAATATTTAATATTCTTTTTAGCTGGTCTATTTATACCTATTACCATATCAGCATGTTGCATCAAGGCATCTCCACCAAAAATATCTGTTTCTAATATGTAATTTCCATATTTTCCATTTTCATTTCTTTCAGGTGATTCTACATGTCTACCAAGTTGTGATAAAATAATAAAGGCAATAGGGTATATTCTTTTTAATGCCGTAATTGCTTCTCCTAAATTATATAGCATGTCTGTTTTAGTTCTCTCATTAGGAGATAACTTTAATAATAGAGAATGATCAAGAGTAACTATGCTATTAACATAATTTTTTACTGTAATCTTATCTCCATTTTTGTTTGTTGTTTGATGCAGTGTAGCATCTTTTTCCATGTACTGCCTAATAATATTTATAAATTGTGGTACAGTAGGAGCAGTTTCTACTATATCAACAGGATAGTTATCAGCATCACACATTTTTTTAGAATGTGCATATAGCTTATCAAAATCTTCTTTAGATAATTTATTATCTTCATAAGCACTACATATGTACTTATAAGGTTTACCTAATACAGAAGAGAATTCTCTTACTTTGGAAGCACGGGCTACCATTTCTAGTGAAAATTCTAGGACATTAATTGTATGACCTTTGTTATGTTCAAATGATTCTCTAATAATCTGATCTTTTATCAGAGTCTTGCCTGTACCAGGTCTTCCTCCAATAACAGTCATAGAGTGCCATTCTAATCCATTAACTCCGGCATCATTAAGTTTATCCCAAGGTGTTTTAAATGATGTTACTGTACCTTCTTTTCTATTGTATACATATTTTAAAGCCTGATCATAGGCTTCTTTTTGTTTTTTCCAGGGCAAAGTTTTCCCTTTGGTTGGTTCATTCATTTACTTTACTTACTTGATATCTGTGTCTTCTTCAAGACCGGTTTTGACTTTAACAAAGGTACTAAAAAGTTCCATAAAAGCCATAAATACTTCAATAATAATGAATTGAACGATGCTTATTTCAATTATAAAAGTATTTACTATAAACCAAGCAAATAAACTAAATGCAATTGTTAGCATAAAGCTATGTAATTTTTTTGTTATCATACTATTGTTATTGTGTGATTCATTTCTACTCTATCTCCATCAAAGCCATCTGTGTCTACAGAATAACAATAATCAGCTAATCTACTTTCTTCATTTTTACGTATAAAATATTGTGAAGTCTTTAGATATTTGTCATTGTTATCTTCTAGTTGTTCATTTCTATAGATCTTAGTTGCTTTGAATATTGTTTCCCAACTGTATTCATGATTTTGGAAGAACCATCTAAATGCTTTTTCAACATTCTTAGGTGCACTTCTTGCTGCTCTTCCTGATTCCAATTTCTTTTTGGGAAAGATTTCATTATACTTTAGGACTTTCTCCATTGATTTTTCACCAAGTAATTGTTTGGTGGTTTTCTTTTTTTGTATTGAGAATAATTTCTCAAGGACACTAATAAGGGACATAGCTTTAGGTAAAAGAACATGTTTGTTTTCAATCTTATCAATCCAACCATCTATTTTAAGAGTTCTTAATTCCATATGCAGGTTGACTTTTACTGGTGTAACAGAATCTCTGATACAACAAATTACATAATATTGATTAGGAGATAAACCGTTTCTGCTCATCTCATCAAACATTTCCATTTGCAAAAGCATTTGTTTCTTTTTTGCCATAATAATTTGATTAGTTTTTAAATTTTAGGTTAACATGGGCTTGCACAAGTTACTTACTTAGATCAATATCACCAACACCACAAACAATTCTTTACAACAAGGAAGGGTGGTAGAAAATGAATAAGCCTTTAGTATTCTATAATTTCAAAAGACGGTCTATCTAGACTATAGTCTATAGGTTTATCATTTTCTTCATAGTCAGATCTTAACTTAAATTTCCATCCTTTACTGTATCTTCTGTGCCCTTTACATATTGCACTTATTTTAGTTGCGTCAACTCCAGTACAACTTGAAGCAACTTTCATACAGGAAAAGTAATGTAATTTAAAATATCCTTCTGCTTCATTAGGATTATTTTCTTCCCATCCTACAACAGGTTGTTCTTGATTATCTCCAATAAAAGTCATTCTAAAGATACCAATAGCCATATCTATATAACTGATTTCTTTTAAAATTTCATATTGTTTCTGGCTTTTTAAGTCTTTAAAATCAATACTATCTGTGTATTCTCCTAATCTAAATAAGTATTCTTCTAATACATATAATTTTTGCCTGCTAATGGCCTTTCTATAACTTGGCATACGTTTTAATTTAAAAAGTTTATATTTGCATAATTAACTGTTACAAAATAAATAATTATGAAATTATCAAAATTTATTGAAATCTTTAAAGATGACAATGACTGGAATGAAAAATCTATTATAGGTTTTTTTGCATTTGCTACTATGGTTGGTACTATGCTAATTGATTTAACTACCGGATACTTTGGAAAAGATCTAGTAATCAAAGAGTTTGTTTATAATTCTTTTTTGATTCTAGTTCTTGGTTCTTTTGGCATCTCTGGTTTTGAAAAGGTTTTTAAAAAATCACCTACCAAAACACCTGCTAAAAAGAAGTGAAAATATCTAAAAATCTTGTAATAGCACTATTAATTATTGTTATTATGTTATTTATGTTCTTTAATGTATGGGAGAACCATCCTTCTGTGGTGGACTCCCATGTTAAAGAAGTTAATGATTTAGAACAACAAATTGCTGTATGGGACAGTTTGATTAATGAGCAAATTTTAATTACTGATTCTCTTAAAGCTGAGGTTGACTCATTACATATAGAGAATGACAGCATTGCTTCTTCCAAAATCAAAGTAAAACATGTTTATCATGAAATATATAAAGATATTAATATTGCTTCTAACAATCAATTGGACAGTATCATACGGTCAAACTGGTAAAGATAGTTTGACATGTTATACTAATGCAGAAATGCAAAAGATAGCTATAAAAGTAATTTTAGCCAATGAGCTGGATACTATTCTTAAGCTTTCTCAACAACAGGTCATTAATCAGGATCTCATTATAGAAAAGCAAATGGATCAGATAATAACTAATTATTTGATGTTAGCATCTAAAGACAGTATAATATCTAAACATGATAAAATTATTGTTTTAAAGGACTCTGAGCTTATTAAATGTAATAAACTTATAGCTAAGCAAGAAACCCAAAAGAAACTACTCAAGACTGGCTGGATAGCTTCTGTTGGTATTATGATAGTAACAATGTTAGCTATCGCAATATAACTTGATTGTCTGTTACGTGAAAAACTTTTGTAGGTTCTTCATTTTCTTTAAATGCTGTTGTTGTAACTAAATATCCTTTAGGAGTTTTTTTGACTACAAAAACTTCAGTAGGTTTATCTTTTATATCTATTTTAATTTTATGCATCTTTTGTAAATTTAATTGTGTTTTCTTTAAGAGCTTTACCTAAATCTAAAATATTTTCAAACTTAGCTGTAGCTGTCCACTCTGCTATATTTTGAATTCTTTCCATTAACACACGGAAGTCTTTTTCATCCCTATTATATATCTCTGTAAACTCAGGTCCTAAAAGCTTTTCCATTTTTTTTTCTAACTGATTTAACATTCTTTTAATGTCTTGACGGTATATCTTAGTACCTCTAAGGTCATCTTGTACTTCTAGCCATAACTGTGTAGTTATTAGCCCCATTACAAGAGCTCTATAATGCTTATCATCTGTTGTGTTCATCCCATAATTTTTTTAGGATTTTAGAACCTCCTGGTTCATTTTCTATTTCTGCTAACATAGAAGAAAATAATTGATTTTCTTCCCATAACTCTTTACATTTTCTATTAATTGTAGAATTTTCAATTGGAATAACTTCCATATCACTACCATATCCATTATGCCAAAGGATAACTTTATAGCCGTCCATTTCAAATGTTTCTATGATCTCTGAGTCATACATAGTTTTATAAATCTTTGCATTAATTTCCTCAGCATTATTTCTTTTCTCTAATCTTTGTTCTGATGCTTGATTAATCTCTGAACAACTTGTTAAAGCCAGTACTAGAAATACACACCATAAACAAAAGAACCATAGACCATGTTTTTCTATTATAGTTATTATTTTATCTCTCATAGTTCATACCTTTTAATATTTCATATATTCTGGTTGGTATTACATTGCTGGTATTACATTGTTCACAACATCTACCTTGATTAATTGGTTCTGCATTATGACCATATCCTTCATATTGCATTAAACATATAGAACATTTTTTTTCATCATGTTTAATTATTTTAGACGCATTCTTTACAGTATTTTTACTACCTTTTTTTCTACCTTTGTTCATGTTCTTTTAGTATTTCATTATAATGTGAAAAGAATCCTTTAAAAGCCATCTTGAAAGTTCTTTTACAATAACTACACAAATGTCTTACACCCATGTTTCCTTGCTTGTATCCTACAAGACCTGTTGGTGTAAAATTAGTGGACAAAGTAGCAACTTTTTCTCTTGATAATTCTTCTCCACATTTATCACAAGCATATTTATTTTGTGTCAGCTTTGTTCTCATTTAATTTTTTTATTTCTTTTATTAAAGTTTCTATTTCTACATCACGATCTCTAATCATATCTCCTAACATTTTGTTTTGAGCTATAACATCTTTTAATAACATATCAATGTTACTAAGTTCTTCTAATACTTCTATTTGTCTTACTGTTGGACCATGAAATACAACATGCCCATAATCTGGGTGTTTTACTTTTACTTCATTTCTTGTATCTTCTGCCATTTCTTTTTCATTTTTAACTAAATTATACATCCAATCCCATTCTTTACCACTATTTATCATCTTCTTTTAAATATTTTACCCAAAGTTTATCTTTCTCTTGTTTAGTTAAGTTCTTAAACTTCTTATCTATAAATGAAGCAAATTCTAAACACTCTCTTTTTATTTGCACTGTATGTAATAGCTCTAACGCATGCACAACATCTTTTTCAGCCATCTTTGTTTTGGTTTAATTTATTTTTAACTCTATCAGATATAGGTATAGCATCACCGTTCTCATCTATTCTAACAAACTTTATGTTGGTTGTTAGTACTGATGTTTGTTTACCTGTATATACATTGTGAGCCCTACATTCTAATAGCAGAGTTACTGATGTATTTCCAAACGCATGAACCTTACCGTATATCTTTAGAAGCTGACCTTCCTTGGATACTCTTTTAAATAAACACTCATCTATTTTTAAGGTTACCATTCTTGGAGTATCACATACCTGAGAAGCAAATGCTGCTCCTGCTGCATCTAACCAAGCTAATAGTTTTCCTCCAAATAAGTTCCCATGAAACCCTAAATCTGATTTTTTAATAGGATGTGTTGATATTAGTTGAAAGTCTTGTGTATTCATTTTTAAAATATATATCTAATTGTGTTCCAAGGAATAATTTTAGTATGCAATGCATACCATTCTTTTATGTATTGTTTCTTAAGCTTATGTTTATACCTTATGTTTACTCCACCGTATTGAGATGTTTTCTTTTCTTGATTTTCTGGTGTCCATAATAAGTTTTCACCAGGTAGATTATTGATTAAATTATCTTTATGCTTCTTTTCATTATGTGTAAGAAATATAACTTCAGATAAAACTTCTTCTTTATTTTCTATATAATCACTACACATTTCAAATAACATTTCATAATCTTTTAACCAACCATCATAAACAACAACAGGTGAAAAGTTTAAGTGAACATCATATCCTGCTTCTATAAAAGCATCAACAGCTTTTATTCTGTCAATAATTTTAGCAGTATTTGGTTCTAACTTATCAGCTATGTTCTGAGGCATAAGACTAAATCTTATTCTTATTTTCTTTTTTGGATCAAATTCTAAAAATTTTATAGGAATAGTCTTAGTAGCAAAAGTACCTAAAGCTTTTGGGTTATCTCTAAAAAATTCAAATATATATTTCCAATTATGATATTTAGCATGTAATGCAAAGTCTTCATTACAAGATATATCATATGTAATATACTCTTTATGAGTTTGATTAGGTTTTTTTACATCTGCATAAAAATAAACATGATTGTTTATTTTAGTTAAAATATCTCCTGGATTATTAGCTACTGTTAACCCTTTAGGTAGATGTCTTTTCATATAACAATAACTACATTCAAATAAACATCCATAACCAAAAGAAGGAGTAATGTAATCACTACTCCTTCCTGATGATCTTATTAGCATAGATTTTCTAGTTACTTTTTTAATCATTTTATTTTCTTTTAATATAATAATTAATATTGCTTATTAATATGCTTGGTGTTTTATGAGGAAAAATATTACTGTTTTTAGAAGCTACTAAAAAATCTATTCTTTTTTTCCATCTAGCATTCATAGTATCATGAACAACCCATAATCCTTTGATCCTAGAATCAGGATGATATACTGTTAAAGTATCTCCATAATCATATGGACCACCCCAACGTTTTAATAAATCTCTAGATAATGCACACCATCTAATCTCTTGTTTAGCTAATTTAGTTAGATTGATTTTGCTGTTATCTGCAGTAATCAATGGATCTGCATCACATTGACTTACTACAGGGTTATACATTGTTCCTAATACTTCATTTATTTTTATGTCATAGACTATTTTTTCAATAGTGTCTGTTACATATTCTGTTTTAGTTTTAGAAATTGATTTTGATTCAGGTAAAATTGTAACCACCATCAATCCCATTCCTAACCATAACAAAACACTTATAATTAATAATTGTTTCATATCACTGATTTTTTCTTAATAATATTAATTTTTCTGCTGCTCTAGTATAAGCAGTGTATTTGATTCTATTTTTTTCTACAATTTTTTTATTTGAATCCACATCTTCTTCTATAAAGATTACATTTTTATATGTACTACCTTGAGATTTATGTGCTGTTATAGCATAACCATAACTTACATTATGATTGAATTTACAAGCATCATAATAATCAATCCAAAGTTTAGCATTCGTAGCAACTTTTGCAGCACTTTTTAGTGTATTGCAAAAACTATTATATGCTTCCATATATTCTTCTGTTATCACACGAATTTGCACAAGCTTTCCTGTACCTGCTGTTTCAGCTGATATACTATAAATATCACATTCAAATGAATATTTAGGAAAAGCACTCCTTCCCTTATTACTAAAGTTAGAAATACTAAATTTAAAAGGTTTAACTTTAATTTGTTTGATTTCAAATTCTGTAGAAGTATTAGATATGAGTTCCATACCGTATTTTCCTTCACTAAATAAAGCTTGATTTGCTATAAGTTTTTCTCCTATAACAAATCTATCTAGATTTTTACCATAAACTTCTTCTCTGATTACACTGTTTAAATAATCAATACTTTTATTTCTCCAAGCTATTGTTTTTACAAAGTCTGAATCATTTCTAAAAGCAGGATCGTTATATAAACTGTTAATCATAGGTCTAAGACTTTCTCTATCTGATTTAGCATCCATTATTAAAGTTCCGTGATTTTTATCATCTAAATCTGAATGAATAGTTCCTAATGGATCATTCTTATCTAGATTTTCTCTAATCTGAAATGACAAACCAACAATAGGATTACCTTCTTTTTGCCTCATAATTTCAGTCAATTCTAGTTTAAGTAACTTATCTGGATTGTCATCATGAAACGGTAAGCAATGTTCTTGATTAACAGGAGGGATTTGTGCAGGATCTCCCATAAATATTACATCTAGTTTTTTTCCTTTATGCTTCATGATTAAATTATATAAATCATCATTAAGCATAGATGCTTCATCAACAATAAGATATCTAAATTCATGAATCTTTGTTTTCTTTTCATCTATTACAAATTTTCTTTCACCTGTATTTGATATTGTTTCTTTTAGTCCTAATATGGAATGCACTGTGCCATATTCTACTGAAGTATCATTTTTATGTTCAGTTTTAAAAACTCCTTGTTCTTTAAATTGAACTCCTTTTGATAATACTTTCACTGCTTTATTTGTAGGGGCTGTGACTGCCACTCTTCTATTTGGATAAGCTTTCTTTATGAAATCTACCACGCTGCTGATAAGAAATGTTTTTCCTGTACCAGCATAACCTTTAAGAACAGCTCCTTTATAATCTTCTGGATTCTTCATGTAACTTACTAAAGACACAAATGCGTTTTTCTGTCCATTGTTTAATCCTTTGATATAAGCTTCTTCTATTCTTAGTCTGATTATTTCTTGTGCTAGATTAGCATTCTCAACATCAGGAGAGTCATACATTTTTACAATTGCTTCTAACTCATCCTTGTTTGCTAATCCTTTATCTACTAGTTCTTTTGTTAGTTTTAACCAACTGCTGTTATAATAATTATTTACCATATTATTTTATCTCCGTAATTGTTTTCTAATACTTTATTGATTTGATTGAACAAGTTGCCACTATTCCATTGTTTTTGTGGATGATAGTAAGCACTTATAGGTTCTGGAGTAAAAAACTTATAGTTGCTTGAGGCTACTGCTTTATTCCATTTCCTACCTTCTGCACCAAGAAACACATAACACAGTCCTGTATTGTATGTACTTAGCATGTCAAATAAATATGTAACAAAAGGTTTCCATAATTCTTTATGTCCTTTTGTGTTACCTACTTGTGTTGTCATTGATGTGTTAAGTAATAGAACCCCTTGATTAGACCATCTCTTTAAGTCTAAGCCATAATCTTTTCTAGCCTGCACTGATTCCTCAGTTGGTTTACTAGGATTGTACACGGTTCTTTCTATTTCATCAAACAAATAAGTTAAGGGCTGTTCTTCTTTAGCTATGTTGCTGCATGAAAAAGCTATGCCGTCTGCTACATTAGCATTAGGATAAGGATCTTTTGTAACAATGATAACTTTTAGTTTGTCATAAGGGCATTCTTCAAATGCTCTAAACAATTGTTTTAATGTTGGTGTAAATCTTTTACCATCTTGAGAGTCATTGTACAAAGTCAATAATATGTTCTCAAAATCTTTACTTAACACAAACATTTTAAGTTTATTTCCCCATCCGGAAGACTTTAACTTTTCATATAATTTTTGTTGTATTTCTGGTATTGTCATAAATTTAGTATATTTGGTAAATGAAAAAAGAAAAAATAAATCTTACATCTATACCTACTGATGCAGAAACTACATTAACAATAGGTGGTGCATTTTATCAAAGGCTTAATAAATTATTAATAGACTATGGCGATATGCTTGGTAAAGATAGCCTTCTTAAATCAATGTATCTAATTAAAAATGATAGAGTTCCCTCTAATGATGATTTTACTTTTAATCTGGAAACAATAATGATATTGTTAAAAGGTGTAGAGCAAGAATTTGAAAATAGTAATCAAACATCATCATCAGAAATAGAAATAGAAGTACCTGATAATTTTGGTGACAATACCGATATTTTTAAAGATATTTTACCTGATTAATCCATTACTATGTTAGCCATTTCAAAGGCTATAGATTTTAGTTCTTCTATAACTAATCCTAATTCTTCTTTAGAACAATCTGCAAAAGATTTAATATATACATTGCCATTGTCTAAGTTATAGACATGTCCTGTTCTTCTTTTGATTTCTAATTTTAAATCATTGACACTGTTACCAGTGTCTACAGCAAGCTGCTTTAAAGTTGCATGGATCTTAGCTAATTGTACATTAGTCCCATCATCTTTATAAGCATCAAAGAAGGCTTCTACTGTTTGTCCTTCTTCCATTGTATCTACAAAATCCATAAATAAACCAAATGCTGCGTTGGTTTCATGAATTAATTTTCCGTTTTTCTTTACTAATTTAATAGTGAAGTTGTTATTTTTCTGACTCATTCTTATTTTTTTTATACCAGAACTTGTAAAACTTTTCTTCAAGTTTCCCAAGTCCTAGTATTAATAAACAAAATAAAATTATAATTATAATACCTTCCATTAGTCTATAATTTCATAACCTTTACCAATTTTCTGTGTAATAACTTTGTTAAATATTTTAACAGCTTCATTATGTGCCACAGGAAAATCAGTTTTAAAAGTAGTATTATTAGGTCTATAACGTCTACCATAAGTACATTTTACAATATACTTATCATTAGGTTTTTCTATTAAGTTAACGTTATACTCTTTATTAGAGTTTGTGGACCAGTCACTATAGACTAGTTTCACTGTTTGATTGTTCTTGATCATTGTATATTTTTTTAAGTGCATCTAAGATACCCATGTTATAACTATAGTTAGGATCAAACTCTTCTCTTTCTCTGGAATAGCCAAACTCTTTCTCAAAATTATTAATGAGTTCTTGTTTAACTTGGATGGCATAATATACAGTTTCATATATAGTTTTACCTATATGTTTAGCCATATCATTACCAGCCCATATTCCTTCTTGATAGTTTAAATCTTTTTCTATTAACATGGTGCAAATCCTACAAATATATATGTGCCCGACTTTTCATTTTTAGATTTTTTGTAGTTAACACGGGCACATTTAGTGTTACCTACTTCTAATTGTTTAGTAATTCTAACATCTAAACTACTAATGCTACCTTTTTCAATAAGGTTTCTAGCTTTGTTTATGCAGTCATCTAATTTATTAGCTGTTACATAAACTTCATCATGATTATATATGTTATAAGCTTCATACTTAGTGACCCATTTCCTTGTACCTTTTTGAGGTATTCTTTCTACATGACTTTTAGTCTTGTTAGTGTTAAGTTTAGGTTCATTAATGCAATAACCCATTATCTCTCTCTTGTTAGTATTATTAATAATCCACTCATCAAGATGATCACTTTCACTAAACTGTCCAAGCTTGTTGGTAACATCCCTAATGAAAGAGCAATTATTAATAGCTCCATTGTAAATGTCTCTTCCGTATTCTTCTTCTGCTTCTTTTTGGGCATTTTCAAATGCTTCATTTATATTTTTACCATATGCTGTTACTGTTATTGAGTGTGCTCCCATTTATTTTAAGTTTTTAACATAGCCTTCAGGGTTCCATTCAGGATCCGTACTATGTGATGTTATTAATTGATCTTTTTCTGCAGCTTGATCTCTTAGCTTTCTATGAAACTCTTCTTGTGAAGAGCTTATTTCTACATTAACACTGTCTGATAAAGCTACTAACTTATCATCTACTAATGTTACGGTGCCTATAATGATAAGCCTTGCTCCTTCTTCTCCATTCTCTTTCTCTGCTACTTCCTCTATAGTCTTAAACATAAGATTATTCCATACACCTTGTTTCTCTGTTCTAATTAACGTGATTGCCATCTGTTTCTAAATATCTATCTACTAATTTACCAAATTCATTAAAGTCAATACTGTTATCTACACATAATTCATATGCCCATTCAGCTATCTGCCTCATTTGCACATGTGTATATCTACCTTGTTTAATAATTTTAGCTTTGCTTCTTTTTTTAATGCTTGCCGTTGAAAAAAAAGTACAACAAGCCATGCATAAATTTTGATTAGTTGCTCCATCAAAATAACTATTGCATTCTGTACATTCTCTTAATGCATTTCCATGTTTAAACTTTTGAGGTGTAACTATTACCTCAATAGTTTTACCTTCAAGATTGTTTTTTAAAATATGTTTCCAATCTTTAAATCTTAAAGATATTGGCCGAGCTTCTATATTAACTACAGGTATCCAAATATGTTCTGATATATGGATATCTCCTGATGTATCATAACCTACCCATTCATAACCGGTGGCATTTAAATGTTCTATAGTAACTATAACAGGGTCTTCAGGACCTCTGGGAAATACTATACCTTTAATACCTTCCACTATTTCAGAGGAAGGTATTGGTAAGATTTCTAATTTTGCTTTAGTAGTGTACTCCTGCATAATATTTAGGTTTTATCCAATGGATTTTATTTTCATTAAAAGTATCTAATGCTGATGCAACCCATTCTTTATCAATGGTATCACTGTAACATAATATATGTACAGTAGCTTTATCATCCGGATTTAGTCTTAGTAATCTTCCAATCTTTTGAGAAGCTTTCCTGTTATTTCCGTATGCATGCATAATAATACCTGTTTTTAGTTCTGGTATTGTAACACCTTCACTTAACTGTTCTACTGCACTAAGCTTAAGAATAGCACCTTTCTTAAATGATGAAAGATTTTCTTTAGAATTTTTATTTTTACTGTGCACTGAATTTTTACAAAGTGAATCAGCTTGAGCTTGTGTATTAGCAAAGATAATAGTTTTATTATCTTGATCATCAAATATAAGCTTAGCATATTTCTCTTTAGTATCAAATTTTTGTAAACATTTCATCCTTTGTATACTTGCAATCTGTTTTGATTTTGTAGTTTCTGCTTGATCTACTCTATCACACCAGTAATAATAATCATTGGTTTCAGATGTATAAAAACTACCATGCTTACCATTTTTTTCAATAGTTTTCTTATTGCTCAAAGTAAGTTGATGTATATAAATTTCATAATCATTAAGTATATTATCTTTAACAGCATCTTCTGTTAAGTATTGATACACTTTAGGACAATAAAAATTGCACATCTTTCCTTTTTCACTGCTGGTTCTTGTTGGATAAGTACCTGTTAATCCTACAATTCTACCACCTTGTTTTACATATTCTAATAGCCACTTGTTGTGTGAAGCTTTCAATGAATGACACTCATCTAAATATATAACATCATAATCTAATTCTTGTTTAATTAATGACCTGTAAGTACTGTATTGTATATGCTCATTAAGATATGACATATTTGTTTTACCTACTTCATCAGTCCATGATTCTATAATAGATTTTCTAGGTGCTACAACAAGAAATTTTGAATAGTCTGTATAATTAGATGCCATGTGTGTAAGACCAATTCTGGTTTTACCTACACCCATTGAGATTTCAACACCGGCCCTGCTTTTGTTTCCTATTGCAGAAATTGCTTCTGCTTGGATTTGGTCCTTTGTTTTACTCATTTAATTAATTTTAATAATTTTTATATAAAATTCTTTAGGTTCTAGTTCTGAACCTGGTAATAAATCACTTAATATCCAGCCTGATGCTACTAACTGGTATGATCCTTTCTCTGATACATATAAAGTTTCTTCAAATTCTCTATAAGAGGATTTATTAAACTTCATAGTACCCTTTCCAAAGTTATTTTCACATAACATGATACATACATCAGATGTATCTTTATCTACATTTTGATTTATAAAATGTGTTAATCCAAATAAGTTTCCTGGTCTTAAATTATCTTTAAACTTCCATTCTCCTTCTTCATTAACTTTTTTTAGGCAATGTGCTTTTGCTCTATTCATTTTTTATTTGAGTTTCTTCTAAATAAATTGATTCTACTTCATCTCCGGGATCAGAAATAATTATATTATTCATATGGTTTTATTTTTTAATCATCATAGTCAGGATCATAAGGATTTTCTTTATCATCTTTGTAATCATCTATGCCTTCATTTATAAATGATATACCTTCTTCTTTCATTCTTTTATTAACTGAGTTATATACAGCTTCTCCAAACTCTTCTCCTTCTGGATCAATGTGATCTTCTGCTATTACTCTGATTTTTAGATTGACATCTACTAAATAAGCTTTTTTCATTTTTCTGTGTTTTTTTATAGTACAAAATACAAAGAATTTTTTAGATTCTTGATATAGAATACCCTAGTTCTTTAGCTTCTTTTGGATGTTCTTCAATCCATTTATGACATGATCTGCATACTGCAAGAAAGTATGTAGGATCAGTAAGTAAATTACCAATCCTACCTTTCATGTGATGTACGTCCGTGACATGCTTTGTGCATATGTTTGGAAGTGAAGCTTGACAACCTTGTGATGATAGTAAAAAAGACTTTCTGATTTTAAGATATTCTCTTTCTTGTTTAGCACGTTTAACAGAACGGTTAGCAAGAGGCTTTCTGTTTTTTGGTTTACTAGACTTAGCATTAACTGTTACAAAATGACTTGACCAGCAATATTTACAGTACCTCTTGCCTTTGTGATTTTTCCAAATCACCCGTTCTTTTGTGCATCCACCACAAATTTTCTTTTTAACTTTCATGTTAGTTCTTTAAAGTTATAGGGTAAAACTTTCTTATCTATAAGTCTTTCTACTATATCTTTCTTCTCAATGTTTAAATCTTTAAAGGACATTCTGCTTATAAACTTAGGATCTGGAGTAGAGTAATCATTTATTAAATCATTACATAATCTACTGTTAGTAAATGTACGTAATATAGTATTAGTAAATGCTATAAACTTCTCTTGTTTCCATGTGTTTAATTCTTTTTGTGCACGTGAATGTACTTTTTTAACTCTCTTTCTCTTATCTGGATGCATCTTTTTTAATTCTTCTTGGGTATACATTTTAATACCAAACATTGCTCTTTTGTATAAGAAGTTTTGAGTTTTATTATAAGGATCTTTTTCATATTCACTGTAACGCTTTCCTTTAAAGGAACTACCAAATGTTTGAAAGTCATTAAACTTTCCAGTGTATTCATATCTTCCTATTCTTTGTTCTAATTTTTGCTGTTTTGATTTTTTCATGGTGTGTTGCTTTAAATGATTTACAATAAGATAAATGACTCTATAGTCAATAAAAAAAAAGGGTATAAGAAATGGAATAATCCACATCTTATACCCTGTACTTAGTTTACACTAAGCCATAACCCTTCATATAAAATGAAGATTAAAACTGATTACAGATTGAAATCTTGGTTAGGCTCTAATTTTGCAGTTTCTTTAGAAGCTGCATAAGCTGCCTGGATTTCTAATCCATTGGTGTGTTTTAAACCACCGTTAACTACTTCTCCTGATTCATCAGTGTCATAGTCTGTTGCTGTAGAATCAGCTGTATAGAAATGCTTTCTGTAGATTGGTTCTCCATCTACACAACATACTATACCTGTTTCACCTGCAATTTTGTAATCTCTTTCAGGATCTTTCTTATTAAAAGGTGCTAATGATTGTCTTACAATTATTTTACCTTCTACTACTTCACCTGAATCCCATCCAAAACCTGCAAGGTCTTCTACTGTACCTGGAATTAACGCTGATAGTTTCATTCTTCTTGCAAAGCCTGAATTATCTATTAACATTCTAGTTTGTTCTACTCTGATGTGTCCATACTCAGGATTGGTTTTTGATTTTACAATTACATTTCCTGCTTCGTCTGCTGTTACTTTTACTGAATTTTTCATTCTGTTTTTGATTTTAATTAATAAAAATTATTTGATTTTAATATTGGGATATTTGACTTGACTATCCTTCCATACACTATCCCTTTGTGTACTTCAGGACCCATCATGAACCGTTCATAAATTGATTGTATCTTGCAATATCTAATTGCACTTGTTGGTTCTGTGGTATATATTCTTTTTTAGGTGTTAACCATTTAACTATTTTTCTAATAAACTTTCTCACTTTACTTGGGCTTGATTAATAAACTTTAAATTGATTATGTGTATATAATATTCCATATACACAATAACAAGAGAGGGTGGTAATAAATGAATTATAACTGAATTAAGTTAAATATCTCAGTTGGGACTTACAAGGTTTTATCCAATGCCCTACTTTAATTGTGACAATCCACCATGATAATCACTGTGTCTTCTTTATCTTCTATATCGTGTATAACTTTTCTAATTTTATTACACCATTCAATACTCTTATGCTCATCTATTTCTTCCCAGTTTCCTTCCAAATCAATCAAAGAGTGAGTGCATAAAGCTTGAAGTTTCTTAAGCATATAATACTCTTCTTTAGTGTTTTTAAAGAACTCATCTGTGTCTGTCCATGGGCTTAAATATAGCTCAGGAAGTTCTTTGTATAATTGTTGCCACAGAAACTGTCTTTCTTTTCTGTCTGATATTTCTCTAAGAGCAGCGTGTGCTCTTTCATAAAGACCATCACAAAGTTTCAGGGTTTTATTTTCCATACCCTTAATGTCTAGTTCTGATACTAAACATTCATCTACTTGATAACCATCTTTGGTTAGTAGACTATTTGCCCATCTTCCACCTATTTCATACCAATCCCATCTGCCTTCAGGATTATGTGCATAGATGCAATCTTCATCAAATAATTTAATTTTTGGTTTAAGATCTTTTATTAACTCTTCTCTTGTATTATAGCCCCAATGTTCTTCAGAATCACTCCAATAGTTATACTCAAGAAAGTTACCTTCAGGGTTATCATTTTCAGACATTTGGCTATAAAAAGGGAACAGTTTATCTTCTAAAGACTCATTAGCCTTTAGCAATACTAATACTGTAAAATGCATATTGTTTTATTCTTCTGGTAAATTGTTTAAATTAATTGGACCTATGGTATCTTGTTCATCATCATTGTCCGGTGTATAATCTAAATCTGATTTCTTATGTGTAGGCTCATCTTTTTCTATTTTAGTGCCTTTATTAAATGAGAAATTATAGGAGGGATCATCACCATACCCACTATAAGTGAGTTCATGAAGATCTCTATCACTCAAAGATAGATACTCTTCAACGCTTAGGTATATGACCTTGCCATTGGGTAATTGGTATAACATTATTTTTTAATACTACAAACATAAGTCCTCAAAAATAATGAAATATCTTTAACTTATCTATAGATTGTATAGAAAATAGATTATAAATCCTAAAGCTACGCTACTTAACAGTACTATAAGCCTAATATGAATACGTCTAATATCCTTATCAAGTTCTTCCATTAGCTGTTGTTGTATCTCATTACCTTTTTTTAGTTTATTTAGTTGGTAATCTACTTTTTTTATATTTTTCATGTATTTGTCTAAGTATACGTATTTCACTTTAGTTTTACCACTATTTGACCGTGAACTCTTTTCCTCTTTTTGTGACATATTCTTTATCTTTTAATTCTTTAGTTGCCCTCTCAACAGTTCTCCGTGTGCATGATAGTAACTCAGCTATATGGGTTACTGAAGGAAAGCATGTTCTTTCTTTGTTTGCAAATGTACAAAGTAATCCATAAAGAGCTTTAGCCGTTATAGAAAGATTAGGATCTTGCATCACATTTGATTTGACTATACCAAATCTTTCTTTCTTAGTTCTCATAAGTCTAACGGAAATTCTTCTGATAGTCCTGTTATATACATCTTATGTACATCACTAGTATATTCTTTTGTGTCACCTTCTTTATCAATGTATTTATATTTAATCTGATAAGGATAATTATTAAAAGGTTGAGTTGCGGATATTAAAGCCACCATATGCTCATTAGCAATTAAGCCTTCTTCAATCATTTTTTCTTCATCAAACATATAATCTGATAAGCCTGTCTTACGTACACTAACAACATCACCCATCTTATATTCTAATACTGGGTGAATACCCATAGATGCTTTAAATACTTTTTCTAAAGCCTCACTATTTTCTGACAATACACCTACTATACACTCTGACATCAATTCCTGATGTTCAGCTTTAAAAACTTTCTTTAGTTTTGTTTGGATTTCCTTAGTAGAAAATCTCAAAGTAATTTCTTTTGCCATTTATCTATATTTAAGTTTATAACAATAAATTTTTTTTGAAAAAAAAAATATATATTTCACGGAGAAGAAACATAGCTATATGGCTACATCTCTCCTCCGCTTCTGTTACCAAGAAGGATAAATCCTCCTCTGAATCTTATTCATTTACATAGGTTAGTGACTGTGCCACTGGCTTGTATCTGTCACTATTAACAGCATCCATCATCAGTTGTTGAGGTGTTGTAACCTCCCCTTGAAGAATTGTTGTTAATATTGCAGGACTAAACCCACTCACTAAACCTACACGCGTAGCCTTCATACTAGCTGGTACATTACCCACACGTCCGTTAACATTCCAGAAGATAATCTCTGGCATAACGTAACCTGCTTCACTGTATCTAGTTCTAATAGCATCAAGATTAGTCACACCGTCACATGCATAATCAAACTCCATATCACTAATGATAAGTAGTTTGGTTGGCATTTCTGATTCAGGAAGCTCCTCTCTTACAGCACTGTTTAACACAAGGTCAAACGTTGCTGCTAAGTTAGTAGACATTCCCCAATCAGCATGACTGATAGAATTAAATCTTTGAATTAGATTCTCCCCTTTAACATACTGCATTTGTGGTTCACTACTGAAAGTTAAGAACGCATCCTTAAAGATACCTTCATTTCTTTCACTAATGTATAACCCCAATGATACAGCTACGTCCATAGGTAGACCCATCATAGAACCTGATACATCACATACAGGTAAGATCCTTTCAGAACTTCCCTCCATGTAATTAGGTAATGATTGCCATTGAGCTTGGACAGCATTAGTATCTTCTCCATTACAAACTGCTTGAAACAATTGGTGTGGAAATAATACTGACGCATTTACCTTACTCTTACCGTCTAATACATCTTGGTTGAATGCATTGAACCTTACTGTATCTTTTGCTGAGAAAAGATTACGGTATTTGTTCATAGCAATAGAAGGTACTTTAGAGTACTCAATATCTGCAAGTTCCCCTGCACATATCTTCTGTTCAACTGTATCAGACTTAGCAACAAGATACTTTCTGAAAGCCTTTGGGGACTTACATAAGTATTTGTGCATAGCAACGAACCATTCTCCTTTACGTGGAAACCACTTGGCAAGGAGATTAGCATGATCATGCTCCTCTAACTGTACTGCTAGGAAGTTTAGTTTGTTTTGATCCGGAGATTCTATAACAAATAAATCTTTCCATGAGCCATACTCAGGAACATGAATTGCTAAGCTATCCCAAACATCATTATGATATTTGTCCATATACTTAGCAATGACTTGAAAGAATCTCTTTTCTCCAGCTCCACCTCTGCAATCTCTAGCCCAGAATAAAATCTGGCATGCTAGTATATTGTTATCAGAGTAAGCTCTTAGAAATAAAGAGATTATTTCATCTTCACTCATTCTCCTACTAGCACCTGCTAGGAAGAACATATCAAGACACGCACTGAGTGAGGTGCTATGAGTCACAGCTCCGTTAGAAGTTAATGAATCATATTGTCTTGTTGCATTAATTAAGTTGTTCATGGTGTAAAGTTTTTAAGTTTGATTTGATTATTGACTTGGTTTAAATAATAGGAGAAGGATAGACCTACTTACAGGCTATCAGTTTGGAGTCTCAGATTACGTTAAAGATAAAAAGTTTTCACTTCCATCCTTCTCCTTGTTTGACATCTGTCTTTCTTTAGTTAGATGTGCTGCTGTAATCTTTCTTAACTCCGGTGTATTAAAATCTTACAGAATAGAACCCTATTTTATGTCTTGGGCAGACTTCGCTTATATGTATATGTATATAGTGCTGATCTATTCTTTAAATTTTAATGTGTTAAATACTTTAGAGGGTTTTAGTTTATGAGTTTACTTTTATTCTTCTCATTACTAGGATCTGTTCCATTAGATACCTCAATACCTACAACATTCACTGCATTAGTGTCTACGCTGCCAACTCCTGACGATTGCCCTGGGATTTCTCCCACGCTCTGAGCTTAAAGCACTCATACCTTTACGGTATGCCCTCTTTCTTAAGGAGGGTTTATACTGGCTCAGACCAGTTGTGTAATTATAATATTCTTATTTCTTTCTTATCTATATCATGAATAAGACAGAATCTTATAGCTTCTTCTTTAGTTTTAAAATGCATATACTCTGTATGGTGTTCTGACCATAGACCATAGTATATTTGTTCTTTAGTTTTCTTTTTATTCATACAAATATAATAAATAATACGACATGTGTGACGCATAAGTGCGACATGTGTGTCGTATGAGTTTGTAATAAAAACTCTCTGAAACCCTTGATAGTCAAAGGCTCCAGGAGTACAAAGTAATCTCTAACAGTATAATAACAAGACTCATAAAGGATGAAGCCCTTGTTTTGTTAGTATGGGATACGACATGTGTGTCGCATTTAGAATGGTAAATCTTCATGATCTATATAATCACGAGGATCTTCTGGCTCTTCAGTTTCTTCTGGGTCAGATGTTGGTGTTGGCTGAGCATGATCATATAATTCAAGCATCCAAAGTGGATAACCTGATTCATGAATTTCATTCAGTCTTTCTTGATACATTTCATATAATAAATCTTCATTTGACATAACTGTATAGTTTAAAGTGAATCTAATTTAATATCTTGTTCATATTCAAGGAGCATGGAGTCCATATAATCTTCAATATGCTGGATTAACATAGAGGGGAGATTAATAGTATGCTCACAATCTACCATAGCATACATAATTTCATCCAAGTAATGATTACTTCCTGTGTCTATATAACATAGAAATGCATAAGAGATTTTCTCTATAGCTTTAGTCTTATTTTTTTTAGTGGATACTTGCTGGAGTATAACTAACTCCTTAAGGACATTATAATGCCCTTCAAAATCATTCTTTTTCATAGTGAATTGGTTAATAGGGTTAATAAGGATATAAAGATATATATCAATAGAGTGCTTATCTAGTTTTACAACTAGCTGATACTGTTTCAGTCTAATCAGTGGTATTGCTTGCCTCATTTCTCTATTGGTATAACCTCCTTAAGAAGACACTTGTAGCTATATACATAGTATATTTTATATAAGTGTATGCTTTAGAAGGATTTTTTAGTGTTAAGGATAAGTGGATATTTGAAGTCCTTCTCATGTTCTTTAACACATTTAAATTTGTTTTTCTCAAAATAACCAAGAGAAAACGTGATGATAACTGGGTTAAGAAGATAAAAAGACTGCAAGGATTACTCCTTACAGTCTTATTATGCTATATTTCTATAGATTCTCAAGCCCTTTAGCATCTCCTTTAGCTTTAATAGCTTTAGGTTCTGCAGAAGGTTCAGGTGCATTAGCACTTGTACCTAATAGCTGCTCTACTGCTTGTTTAGCAATAGCATCAGCAAACTTACCGTCAAATTGGCTAACCAAACTTGACATCTGCTCAAATGCAGACATGTCTACTACAGCTTTACCAGCTGATGTTATGATAAGGTCACATACCTTACCTGCATAGTTAGTTGTGAAGAATAACGGATTACCGTTATCATCTTCTCTAACATTAGTACCTTGAGAAGCTTTATAAGCTTTCAGGTCTTTAGTGCTTCCTGTAACTTGGTACACAAACACTGTACGTCCACTACCTTGTTTACGGTAGCTTCTTTCAAATTTAATTTTCATAAAATTAGATTTTTTGGGTTAAACATTAATTGATTAATTGACTTTGTATGATTAGTATACACTATTCACACAATTACAAGAAAGGGTGGTAGTAAATGGTACCCGTCTTATATTTCCCAAAATCATCAATGCTACACTGATGGTATGGGCTTGCTTAGATGGCACTTATAGCTTATTAGCTTAATAGGGTATTCTATGCACTATTACAGGAATGGGTGGTAGTGAATGAAATGAGCCTTATTTCTTTTTGGCTTTACCTCCACGGCCATTACGGGCTCTATTAGAGGATCTTTTTTCGTTAACAAGCTTGCCGGATTTAGTGTGGGACTTATCTTCACCCTTTTTATTGGGCATCTCTCTGTTGGCTTTGTTTAGTTTAGCTCTGTACTTCTTTCTTTTCTTAGAAGCATGATACTCTTTGTTGTATGCATTCTTCTTATCACGTGCAGCTTTGTTTTTTGCAAAGTATTTAGCAGATTTACTCTTACCAGTTGATTTGCCTGCATTCTTGTTTCTTCTCTGAGGTACTTTCTTTGTTGCCATATACTAATATACAAAATTTCTCCCAAAGTAACCAATAGATGATGAGCAGATGATAGTAACTCACCTATCCTATTGTGACTATTTTCTTGTTGGACACATAAGTCCAACAATAATAACACGTGACTGGAAGGAACACCAATAGAAAGGGTAATACCCTAATACCTGCAGAGTATTAGGGTCACACTGCTAAGTGCGTAGAACATTGGGGTTTAGGGGAGTTCTTACATCCGCTAAGGTTCACTAACGTAGTACCTCAAACCATTTTATTACGTCCAACACGTCTGTTGAATTCTCATTATTGTAAGAATGGGTGGTGTTAAATGTGATAAGAAAGAAAAAGCAACACCTTTTCAGGTGCTGCTTGTACTCTTAGAGCTTGTCTAAGTCTTCAGGCTCAGATGCCTTTGACTTGATAGCCTTTGGCTCTTCTACATTTTCAGTAGATGGCACAGGACTACCTAACAGTTGAGTTACAACTGCTGAAGCTAATGCCTCACCAAATGCACCTCCATTGAACTGCTCAACCAAAGATTGTGCTTGTTCAAACTGTGACATATCCGCAAACCACTTGCCTTTAGAAGACTGTGATAGGATACCGTTTTTACCAACAAACTTGCTAGTAAACCATAAAGGTGTTCCGTCATCATCTTCACGGTAGAAATTACCTTGAGACTTTTTGTAAGCCTTAATAGACTTATCAGAACCTTTAACTGCATATACAAATACAGTATTACCTTTTTCATTTTTGTACTGACGTACGTTTGTGATGTTCATCTTCATAATAGATTGGTTTTAGTTAATAAATATTGAATTACACTTTTTTAAGAATGGGTGGTTATGAATGAAATAAAAAGACAAATGCCTTTACTAATGAAGTAAAGGCATTTGTTCAGCAGGTATAGCAATTTCATGTAAGTCTTCAAGAATTTTGAAATCTCTTAGTTGTTCATATAGTTCCTCTTCAAGCATCTCTGTTTTTATTTGAACTAGAAAGAAGTAATCATCATTTCTAATTTCAATTGGCAGGCTTGTATTTTCTATATTGAACATTAGGTTGCTAAGTTGTTCTGCTTGGTCTATTGAAAGACCTTGGTCTTGTGTTTTGATGATAGTAAAACTCATTTTTTATTTAGTTTAGATTGGGACATCACTAGCAATAGTGATAGTCCCATTATTAATAATATACTCATATCTCAGATGGTTTTACGTTAATTGCTCTAACCATTTTGTATGAGGTTACTATATACTTGATGTTAAAGAATAAGCATAAGAACATATATTCTGTTCTATGTTTATTTTTATAGCTGTAACCTTCTGCACCTAGACCGAAGCCTACGAAAGGTATTAGTTGAGCTGTTAATCGTCTACTTTTTCTTTTTTGATTTTTCATAATAATTTAGAATGGGCATACTGCTGAGCAGTTTGCAGGTTTTGGATACTGTTTACTTGCAGCACACGATGTGGCAAGAATTGCTAATGACACTATTACTATAGACATCATTAATTTGTGATTAAGTTTTTTCATAATAATTTTTATTTCAAGAATGGGTGGTTTACAATGGTTAAAGAAGAGAGAGAGTATCCACACATTGTGGCTTAATACTCTCTGCTCTTCTAATCTCCTAACGTGATGGTATCAGAACTTATTAATTATTTCCTGCACAGGTGTATCTCTATGCCTAACAACGTTAGAGCATTGATATTCTGTGTATTCAGGATACTTGTAGTAAGCTAGGTCAAGTGCATGCCATTTTGAGGTAGCACTAACCATTAGCTTTTCAAATTTGTAACCTTGCTTTGCTTTGGATACAATTACTATGTATTGTCTATGATTTTCCATGGCTTATTTAGTTTTAAAGTTATTATTTAACACTAACCATAAACCTGCACCACATACAAATGCCCATGCACATATAAACAATACGTCAGCACCAATGATACTTTGTAGTAAGCCTAATACTACTGTTCCTATTACACTAATTAGAAGTGTCAATAGGAAGAAATTTCTCATATTCTTTTTCATAATGATATGTTTTTTTTAGATTAATTTTTTAACAAGGATGGGTGGTCTTGAATGGTGTGGATGATAGTAAACAACATTCTTATAATATTAAGAGAAGGACAAAGGGAGCTACTATTATTCACTCCCTTATTTAGTTACCATGACCAAGGCTTGTCCATTAGCCTTATTACATGCATAGTGATAACTTGCCTAAAATGGCAAGTCATCATCATATGTGTCTATGTAAGATTGAGATTCAGACAGCTCCCATTTAGTTTGGGCTCTGTCCATGTTCTCAAGCTTATCAAGCTTTGCATGGTCTGCATTCATCTTAGAACGTAGGATAGCTTTATCCATTTCTAATTTGAATACATGATAATCATTAGATAAGATGCAACCTTCTATCCTTACTAGTTCTGTTCCATGTTTAGGAATAGTAGTACCGATGTTAAGTTCAGGATAAGAAGTTTGCATAAACTCTCTATTCTCCTTATCTAATTTGCAGTTAAATTTGATTACTGCATGTTGTCCGTGAAATGTAATACCAAAGTTTTTCATAATTTATAAGTTTTTATTATTAAGTTTATTATAAGAATGGGTGGTTATAAATGTGTTAGTCAGTGTTAACAAAAAAGATAAAGCCTAAGCTTTACCTTTTTTGATGACACGTATGTCAACAGGAATACCTGATGAGTTCAATGTTCTATGCACAACTTTTCCAGTTCTTACATATTCAACAACTTCAATAACGTTTCCTAATTCTCTTTTGATATATTTTCTTATCATGGCTTTATATATTAATTAATTAATTTTCTTATAAGAATGGGTGGTAACAAATGGCCTATATATGACATAGACATTAGTATTAATATTATATCATTGTGTGTGTTGGAAGCTGGCTGTGTGAAACACAGACAGCGTGTGTGGTGGACAGGTCTTGTGAGCAAGGACAGAGAGTCACAGTACACATAGCTAACACTTGTAAATAAAGAATGCTTTTTTCCTCCCGTCAGCTGATTTTGAATGACTGTTGTGATATCATGGGGGGTACACCCAGATCCAGATTGATGGGGGGTCTAATGTTATATATGGTACTGCCATATTCTATTGTCCAATTTTTTATTTACCTTGACATTCTCCTTATAAATCATTATCTTATATAGAACAGATAACTACCTCTCATGAAATATTTTTTACTTTTTATTTTTTCTCTTATTCTTTTTTCTTTACAAAGTCAAACACCTATTCCTCTTACTGAAGAGTTTGATAAGTTTGACACTATTGGTAGTTGGACTAGTCCCGGACTAGTTAATACAGGATCACATGATGGTGAGTTATGTTATAATACTACAGGTACATATGAAATTGATTCATGGCTTATCTTTGAATCCCCACTATATGATTTTACTGCAGAGGCTGCTACCTTAGACATTATATGGTTTCAAGAAACAAGTCTTAGAAGCGGAGATCTATTTAGATTATATTACTTTAACCAGGGGGATGGCCTTTGGTATTACTTTGAGTTAGGAGGATTAACGAATGGATTAAAAGCTGCTACAATACCTAACACTGCAGATCGTCTTACATTTGATCTTATTACTTACGGAAATGGTAACGCTAATAATAAGTATGCACATGTATCATCTCTTGAAATTTTTAATGCTACTTCATTACCAGTAGAACTTTTATATTTTGAAGCAGAAGCTATACAGGATGGAACTATACTTGAATGGTCTACAGCTTCAGAAATCAATAGTGACTACTATAGCTTGTTTAGGTCTTTAGATGCATATGATTGGACAGAACTAACTAAGATAACAGCTGCTGGAAACAGTAATCAAACTTTAAAATATCAATTTTATGATCCATATGTTTATTGGGGTGTAATATATTATAAATTAGAACAAACAGATTTTGACGGAACAATAGCTCATTCTTGGCAACCCGTGGCAGTCCTAAGAAATCCTCCTAAACCTCTATCCGTAATAATAAGATGTGATATACAGGGAAGAGAAGTAGATGAAGATTATAAAGGATTGGTTATTGAATTCTATAGTGACGGCACTTCACGTAAACTGTTTAGACAATAAATGAGTATGGGGCTTCCCTGTAAAGAGACTTATTTTTCTTTAGTATTTGTTTAGAAAAAGTATTTAATGTAATTTTATAGCATGGATGAAGATGACGAAAATTACAATAAAAAAATAGCAGTAATACATCAAATATGTAACTTACCTCTATATCATACAAAGTATCATGTTGTAGTATCAAAAGAACCTAAATTAGCTAAAGAGCACATAGAAGACCTATATCCCGGAATAATAATGAACTTTAGCAATACTACTCTTAGTTATACCTGTACTATTAGACATGATGAGATTGGAGATGCGCTATTGGTTTATATTAAGATAAGTGGACAAGATCCTGAACAACCTATAGAATCTATAGTGGCACATGAAGCGGTTAACTTAGGATGGGTTCTTACAGACGAGCTTAATGTTAAAGTAGATAGTGAAAATTATGTTACTCAAGCGTACATAGTAAGTGATATTGTAAAAAATATAACAAAAGTAATTCAACAATTTGAAGAAGAAAATACAGGAATGGGTGATTTGTAAAAAAAAATAGTATCTTTGTTTAGAATCTGTACGTGTTCATTCTGTACTTGATTGATTGACTTGACTTAAAAAGAGCCTGCTACAAAGCAAGCTCTTTTTTTTTGTTAGATATTACAGAGGAATATTGATAATTTTTTTGTATATTATATTAACATTGTATAAAAAATAAATTATGTCTAAACTACCATTAATAAATAGAAGAAGTCCAATTAAGTTATTAGATACTGATAAAATTGAAATTAATAGAAAATTACCAAATGGTGATATAATTGCTTTAAAAATAAATGTATCTGATATAAGTAGAAAATGTAAACTTCCAGGACTTGATGTATTTGATCCTGAAAATAAAGATGCTTCTGTAACAAAAGCTTTACGTAGCGCAGTTAACAGTTTACCAATTTTACCAAGTAGAAGTGGTTATGGTATAGTAAGAAGCATTGGTGAAATTTTATGGATAAATAATTCTTATGAACCTGATCTTTTAAGTTTAGCTTTATTGAAAGAAGTTGAAAAAGATACAGCAAAAGAATGGTGGGCAGAAATAGGTGTTGCTGGTCCTCTATCAGAACCTTTAAGAAAGGAAGCAATAGAAGTACATCTAGCATTTATTGATACACTTAATCAAGCAAAAGCAATTATAGTAAGTATGGCAGCTGCATTAGATAACCGTAAAACAGATTTATTAAATTGGACATCTAAAAATATAAATGTTTCTGCTTTAGAAACATGGCTTATAAGTTCAGAAATTGTAAAAACAGCAATAGACAAAACAGTAGCTGATACTAATGCAAAAGTAGAATATTTAAAGAATCCACCAAAAGTTCCTAAAGAACCGGGAGATAAAAGAGATCCAAGTGAAGGACCAAAGTAAATATAAAAAATAAATAAATAATGGCACAAGGAAATAACGCTAAAAGAGAAGGAGCAAGAAGTAATGAACTTTATCAACTCCAAACTCTTAATCGCATTAAAGATGCGATCACAGGAGCAGGAATGCTTCCGTCACCTACAGGTCTAGCTACAGAAGCCACTGCATTAAACATATTAAGTGCAATAGCAGCTAACAATCAAGATTTTGAAATTTTGCTTGTTAGAGATACTGGAAATGGTGATCAAATAGTACAACAAATAACAGATTGGACATCAGGTGTACCAGTAGTATCTTATAAAGATGTAAATGGTTTACCCTATGTTCCAGTAGGACCTTTAGAATACTTAGACTCTTCAGCTGTTTTAAATTTAATGTTAGCAGAATTAATATCTATAACTGAAAACACTGCAGAAGATGCTACAGTATTAGTTTCATCTTCTACTACAGGAGCAGGAACAATACCTGCTTTAAGTAAAGCTGCAACTATTGTTATAGATGGGTCAGGAGGTCAAATAAATGGTGTTGTAAGACCCGATGGTTGGTCACAATCTTTTGAATTTAACAATGATACATTGCCGGCTATACCTTACAACGGTAACGGAACGGCTACAATGTATGTAGATATACTAACGTAATATGATTGCAACTATAACAAGAACAAATACTACCGTAGCAACAATAACTAAAGTTGCTCATGGATTAAGTCTGCCCGGTACAGATAAGTTAATGGCTATATATATTGACACATCTACTGGTAATTTACTTCCTTCAGATGCAACAGATACTGATAAGCAAAAAGCTTTATTTGTAACTGAAATAGTTAGTGCTGATGCTTTAAAAGTACAAACTTCAGGACTTTGGGTATCAGCAGCACATGGCTACACAGTAGGAGAATACTATTATGTAACAGATGCTGGTGATGGGGGTTGGTCAACTACTCCGGGTACATTAAATGATGTAGGATTTGTAGTACTTGATGCTAACACTTTAATATTAATAGATAATAGAGAGTTGTAATGAAGGTAATAGGAGATTCTTATAGACCACTTGAATTTGAGATTCCTAATCTTATAGACCCTCTATTTAAGATGACTATTGACACTGATCAACCTGGTGTTTCTAATAATCAATCTTTTGAATTAGCATTTGCATCATCTTCTTCTGTTAACCTTACTGTTAATTGGGGTGACGGAACTTCAGATCTTATTACAACATGGAATCAAGCTGAGTTGTTACATGGTTATGACTCAATTGGAACTTATCAAATAACTTTAAGTGGAAGTTTTGATTCATTAAACTTTTTTAATAATGATTCTGCAAAATTAATGTCTATTGATAATTGGGGAAATAATAAATGGCAAAGTGGTATTGGTTCTTTTAGGAACTGTGTTAACATGGTTGGTAATTATTCTGATAATCCAGATTTTACAGAAATAGCAAACATGAACACAATGTTCTACAATTGTACAAATTTTGATAGATCATTAACTATTGATATACCTTTGTGTGTTACGTTGCAACAAACCTTTGCTTTATGTGATACTTTAAACTCAGATATAACAATTACAAACTCATCTAATGTATTAACAACTTTTCAAATGTTTGCAAATTGCGATTTATTCAACGCAAACGTAAGTATTTCTGATACTTCAAATATTAATAATATGGATAGAATGTTTGAAAGGTGTCCTGTTTTTAATAAACCGGTTAATTTTGACACATCAAGTGTTACTAATATGTTTAGAATGTTCAGTAGATGTACAAATTTTAATCAGTCTGTAACTTTTGATACAAGTAATGTATTAAACATGGGTAGTATGTTTGAATATAATTCAAATCTTAATTCTACAATTACTTTTTCAGATACAAGTAATGTTACGCTAATGAGTTATATGTTTAGGTCTTGCTTTGTTTTTAATCAACCTATAAACTTTGATACTTCAAGTTCAACACAATTTTTAGCTATGTTTAATGGTTGTACTGATTTTAATCAAACAATTAATTTTGATGGTACAAGTGTGACAAGACTGGATAGTATGTTTGATGGTTGTTCAAGTCTAAACTCAAGTGTTACTTTTTCAGATACAAGTAATGTCACTACTATGTTTAGGATGTTTAAAAATTGCACAAATTTTAATCAACCTATCACCTTTGACACTACTAATTGTACCTCTGTTCAAGAAATGTTTTATTTATGTACAAATTTTAATTCACTTGTAACTTTAAACAATAGTAGTAGTCTTACTAATTGGCAACAAATGTTTAGAAATTGTACGAATTTTAATCAGCCCGTTAATTTTGATACAACAAGCGCAACTACTTTTTATTTAATGTTTGGTAGTTGTGGTGCTTTCAATCAAGTAATTAATTTTAATTCTGCTAATTGTATAAGCATGAGTACAATGTTTCAAAATAATACTAGCTTAAACAGTTCAGTTACATTTTCAGATACAAGTAGTGTTACTAATTTTCTATCTATGTTTAGCGGCTGTACTATATTTAATCAGCCTATAACTATGGATACAAGTTCAGCAAATAGTTTTAGCTCTATGTTCTTGAATTGCCAAGCTTTTGATTCTCCTCTAACATTAACAGACACTTCAACTGTTACTACTTTTAGAAATATGTTAAGTGGTTGTCTTGTATTCAATCAACCAATAAATTTCAATACAAGTAGCGCATTAACATTTCAAGGTATGTTTTATAATTGTAGGCTTTTTGACCAAACAATTAATTTTAATGCTATAAGTGCTACAAATGTTGGTTTTACTCAAATGTTCAGAAATTGTTATGTTTTAAATTCTCCAGTAACAATTTCAAACAGTTCTAATGTTAAGAATTGGACATATATGTTTAATAACACTTATTTATTTGACCAAGATCTTAGTGGTTTAGATATAACAAGTTGTACGTCTGCAACATTTATGTTTACAGGCAGTGGTTTTGGGACAGCAAATTATGATTTATTATTAGTTGCTTGGGATGCTTATGGAACAAGTAGTGTTACTTTAAGTTCTTTAAGTGCACAATATAATGCTGGAGCACCTGCAACAGCAAGAGCTAATATGGTTAGTAGGGGTTGGACAATAACAGATGGTGGACAAGTATAATAATAGAATATGGCTTTAGAAAATAGTATAAATGAAATAACTAAAACAAATCCTAACAGATGGTTTTTAGTTTATGATAATGATCCAGGTGAATTAGGGTTTGTTGTGTTTGGTTACGTAGGAGTAATTAATAAATTTGAACTTGTTAGTGGACAGCCTAACATTTTAGCTTTTCTTACTGAAGATGAGTTAGAAGATTATTTAGATGATATTGCTGGAGAAGATTATTATAAAGAAGCAGTAGAAACTGAATCAGATAAATTTCAAGGCCCATCAGGAAAGTATGAACCATTGGTAATAATAGAAGAAATAGATTAAAAATAAAATTATGAGTGAAAGAAATCAACCAATAATATCAGGTATAGAAGGTACAGTAATAATACACTCAGATGTAGATGCTACCACCTCTGCTATATTATTAAATAATTGGACAGCTACAGTTGCTCCTGCAGTAACAGATGATTCTAATGCAGGATACGCAATAGGTTCTGAATGGACAGATGTTACAGCAGATAAGTCATATAAGTTAGTTGATGCTACAGTAGGAGCTGCTGTTTGGAAAGAAACAACTTCTGCTGGTGGTGGATCAAGCGTATTCACTCCAACAATTAATGGGACTAACATGGTTGAAGTCTCACAAGAATCAGATTTTGGTCCAGGACTTCCAGGTGGTGCAAGAATATTAACTTCAAATACTACTTATTTTGTAAGAGGATCAGTAAATATAACTGGTAGATTAATAGTTGATAGTCCTGGTATATCTATAAAGGGCTGGAATAGAGATGAAGATAGTTTAAATTTTACAGGTCTAAATACAGTTGGTGATCTTATAACTGTTACAGATGAAAGTTTTGAAATGTCAAATCTTAAAATTTCATCAACTAATGACACAGCAGGTACAGTTGCATTAAGAGCAATTAACTATGATGCTGCTGAATACAATTCAGGAAGAGATAAAGTATTAACTCTTATTAACTGTCAGTTTAGAAATTGTTTTGACGTTTGGTATATAGAAGGGTTTGATTTAGTTGATATTCAGAATACACTTGTTTGGTATATTGAAGCTACAACTATTGGATGTCAATTTAAAAATGTATCTAAACTACAAATAAGCTCTTGTGAGTATGTAAGGTGGTTTGATGAAACATTAATAGGAACAGCTGATTTTAATCCTGCATTAGCTTATATTGCAGGGGCTAAAGTTCTTGAAGATGGTACTTTTTATGAATCTAATGCAGGTTCAGCAGCAGGCCCATTTAATCCTGCACAATGGACTGCAGTAGGTTACTCTACTGCATCAATGATTGAACTATTAGACAATGCAGGAGGTCCTGGATTTGGAGCAGTAAATATAAATGGAGGTATATACCACCCACAACAAACTCAAAATGGTATAGATATTAGCACTTCATCTACTACAGGTTTTGGTACAATTAGTTCAAATGCTTTTGTAGATGTAGGACTTACAACAGGTAAAGTATTTAAACCAACAGGTTTAACTTTTTTACCTGAATATTCACTTCCTGCAACATTAACTTATGATATACTTGCTAATCAAGGACTATTAAATTCAACAAGTGGTGTAGTTGCTACATTAAGCAATAATGCACTTGTAACAGCTGCAAGTCTAACCCCCATTGCAATAAATGCTGCTGGTGTAAGTCCTCAAGCTAATGTAAGATTTGCTTTTACATTAGCTGGTGAAATTACATATGTTGGAAAAAAACAAATATATTGTTCAATACATGCGTCAGTAACTATAGACAGTAATGGAAATACTGATGCATATAACGTATCAATATGGAAAGATTCTGGATCAGGTTATGTAGAATTGCTTGGTAGTGAAGTTACAGCAGAAACTGATGTAGGAGGTTCAGTTACATTACAACAAACAGTTATTGCTATAAACTATGGGACACTCTTTAACATTGGAGATAAAGTAGAACTAAGAATTTCTTCTGATAACCCTAGTAATTGTATAATACCTTCTTATCAATTAGTAATAAGAGAATAAAAAAAGTATGTGTAAATTTTATGGATTTACACTTATTTTTATTATATTATATTATATGTTTATTTAAAATAGAAAGATGAGTGGAGCAACAATATCTATAGAAATATTAATAGCGTTAACATCAGGATTAGTCAGTGCATTAGGTGTATGGTTTAAACTTAAGTCTACAGTAGAATTGCAAAAATTAATGATTGATAATATGAAAGAAGATGTTGATACTGCAAATGATAGAGTTAGTAGATTAAAAACTGTAGTTGAAGGAAACAGAGAAAAAAATGAAAATTCTTTATCTGAACTTAAAAAAGAAATTAATGATATGGAGATCCGTATCATTAAAGCTATACATGATATTAAATTAAAAAAATAGCAATTACTCTATTCTAATTAAACTTTTGATATTTAAACTTATTTTAGTTACATTTGTAATGTAATTTTAAAATAAGATATTATGTCAAATGAAACCAACACATTAGAAAAAGAAACCCCCGTTACTAATGAGCCTCATTATACAGAGGCTGAAATGAAACAAATGAGGACAGAAATGTCTAAATTTTATTCAGAAGAAATCAAATTCCTTAAAAAGCAAGAAGAGTATGAAAGACTCCTTGCCGATATTGAAGAGCATAAAACACGTAAATTTACTATGATGCAACGTGCTGCTCAAATGTTTGCTGCTGCTGAAGCTGCTCAAGCTGAATATGATCAGCAAGAAAAAGAAACAGAACCAGAAACAAATTCAGTTACAAAAGAACGTAAACTTAAAACTACTTAATATGTATAACTTAAATTCAACAGGAACAATGGTTAGGCAAATTCAAGAAGCTTTAAACATTGCTATAGATGGTTACTATGGACCTAAAACAAAAGCAGCTGTAATAAATTTTCAAATGAATGAGAATTTAGTAGCTGATGGCATAGTAGGTCCCCAAACCTTAGAAGCAATGGGTATATTAGATACTGACCTTAAAACAAGTAGTAATAGAATTGTTACAGAAGATGGTTTAAAAATTAATTGTCATCATCTTTCACCAGATCAGTATATTACAAAAGACTATCCTATTTCTCAAGATTTTTTATTTTTGCACCATACAGCAGGATGGAACAATCCATATAAATGTATTGATCACTGGAATAGAGATAGCCGTGGTAGAGTAGCTACTGAATTTGTTCTTGGTGGTCAAAATATTAAAAATAATGATGATTCTTATGATGGAGTTCTTGCTCAAGCTTTTCCTGAAGGTTCTCAAGGTTGGCATTTAGGTGCTACTGGTGGGTATTATATGAACCGTCATTCAGTAGGTATTGAAATTTGTAGTTTTGGTTATTTAACAGATGATGGAAAAACATATGTAGGAACACAAGCTCATGAAGATCAAATTCTTGATTTAGGATATGAATTTAGAGGACATAAGTATTGGCATAAATATTCTGATAAACAAATTCATATACTTAAAAAAACAATCTTATATATTGCCAATAGAGATAATATTGATATTAGAGAAGGTCTTATTAAATGGATATCTGAGAAAGGTCCTGAATCAGCTTTTGAATTTCAAAAAGATGCTTATGACGGTAAAGTTAAGGGTCTATTGACTCATACAAATGTTAGGAAAGATAAAACAGACTGCTTTCCTCAACAAGAGTTAATAGATATGTTATTAAGTCTATAAAACCAACATAAAATGGCACAAGCAAATTTAGTATCTAAAAGGGTACGCATGGGGCATAGAGATATTATTAAGTATCAGCTTATGACTCATTGTTTTATGAATGACATACAGCTCTCTAATAATGAGTTGGATTGTCTTACCTTATTAGGAGCTTTTGGAGAATTTGAATTATCAGAATTCTGTAATGCAGCCGTCACTGAAAAAATTTTTAAAACAGCTCAAACTGTACGTAATTTTCTTACTAAAGCAAACAAAATAAAAATAGTAAAAAAAGAAGGAACCAATAAAAAGAAAATTTTTTTAAATGATGAATTAAAAGTACAAACAACTGGAAATATAGTTTTAGATTTTAAAATAGCATATGTTACCCAAAAGTAGTAAACATTACATATTACCTACAGCTGCTGATTTAAATTTAAATGCACAACTTGTAGAAGATGTTGTTGCATTTTATTATGCAAAACTTAGAAACAGTTTAAGTAGTTTAGAGTTTTATAATATACAAGTAGAAAACTTAGGAACGTTTGATGTTAAAAAAAAAGAACTTCCTAAGTTAGCTGCTAAATATATAAATCATTTATCTGTATTAAAAACTGATACATTCCGTCAAATGCAAATTAAAAAGGATGTAGAACTTAAATTAAAAAGAGTACAGCAGTTACAAACTGTGCTTAAAGAAGAAGCACACCGTAAAAAAGAATTTTTTAAAAATAAAAAAAATGGCAAAAATAAGTCTAGCTAAAATATGGCATAATAGAAAACAAATCTTAGAAGGTACTTTTAACCTAGCTAAAAAAAATAAATTTGTAGAAGAAGTATCAGCATACAGAATGGCAGTATGCAATACTTGTACTTATAAATCAGAATCAGAAGGATGTGCTGTACCAGGTACGGGTCCTTGCTGTAGTGCATGTGGATGTAGTTTAAAAATAAAAACTAGATCTTTATCTTCAGCATGTGGGGCAACTGAAATAGATGAACCTCCTAAATGGTTACCAGTAATGAGTCAAAAACAAGAAGACGCATTAGAGCAAAGAGAAAAAGAAGAATAATCAAAAAACCAATCCAAAAATCAACTCAAAAATCAACTCAAAAATGGAATTAATATTTAAAGCAGATACTCATAAATATACTAGTGATGATGATCCAAAAAAACCTTGGTTAAGTACTACAGGTATTATAAGTCAATTTAAAGCACCTTTTGATAGAGAAGCTGTAGCATCTAAATCTTCAAAAAATAAAAGATCTAAATGGTATGGTATAGATCCTAAAAAAATTATAGACATATGGGATAATGAAACTAATAGAGCTTTATCATTAGGATCTTGGTATCACGACCAAAGAGAAGCAGAAGTAATAATGTGTGATACTTTAAGAAGAGATGGTATAGACTTACCAATCTATAGACCTATAGTAGATGGAGAATTAAAAAAAGCTCCAAGTCAATCATTGGTACCTGGAATTTACCCTGAGCATATGGTATACCTAAAGTCAGCACGTATTTGCGGACAAGCAGACCGTGTAGAAGTTGTAGGTGATAGAATTGACATTTATGATTATAAAACCAATAAAGAAATTAAAACAGAAGCATATACTAATTGGGAAGGTGTAACTAATAAGATGCATGCTCCGTTAAGACATGTTGATGATTGCAACTTTTTTCATTATGCATTACAACTAAGTATTTATATGTATATTATGTTAAAGCATAATCATTCATTAAAGCCTGGTAAAATGCAAATACATCATATTAAATTTGAAGTTGAAGAAACAGATGAATATGGATATCCTATTATAGCAAAAGATGCAGCAGGAGATCCTATTATTAAAGAAGTTATTCCTTATGATGTTCCTTACTTAAAAAAAGAAGTAATAAGAATGATTAAGTATTTAAAAACACATCCAGAAGTTTATACCAAAAAGAAATGATAAAACTCTTAGAAATAGAAAACAAAACAGTAAAGCCTACTGAACATTGTCAAACTATTAAATGGCTCAGGGTAATTCAAGAAAAGTTTGATAATTATATTGATGTTTATGCTTATATATTCTTTATGGCATGCCCTAGTGAAGAAAATCCTTTTTATAATATTCCTTTTGAAATGAGAGAGGAAACTATACTAAATGATTTAAATAGTGAAATAGATACTGAAGCTGATGAAATTGTTGAAGCTGTAGAGAAAGCACAAATATTATATGAAACTCCAACTGTAAGGGCATATAAAGGTATTAAAACTGCATTAGATAATATTGCAGAGTATATGGCTAATACTACAATAACAGATGGTAAAGATGGTAACATAGCTCAGATAAGAGCTGTAGCAAAAGATTTTGATGCTATCAGACAATCCTATAAAGGAATTTGTAAAGACTTAGCTGCAGAACAAGAATCACACGTAAGAGGTGGTCAAAATTTAGGATATGATCAGTTATAATTATGTTAATATCAAAATTTAATAAAGTCATACCAACTTATGACAATGGTACATGGACAGAAACCACGTTTGATAATATAGAAGACTATAGAGCTTTTTTATTAAGTGTATTTAAAGAACCTGGTAAGTATAATTTAGGTAAGTCTTCAGAATTATTTAATGAACAAGCAAGAATTTTTAGAAAACAAGGGGATGTTTATTGCATGGCTCCTTTTAGAAGTAAGGATTTTGTTAAATTTTGGGATGCTGAAAAACACAAATCAACAGATGGCTGTATATTTCATAATGATGGCAATAGCTGGTATCTACCTAGAGATTATTATTTCTGGATAAATTTTCTTCCTATTTATGATAAAATAAAAAAGAAATTTGATTTTCCATTAGTATGGGACGTACAACTACACATGGCTCTTTATGAAGAGTTAGCTGAAGTTCATTATAAGCACAGTAGTATACTTAAGAAACGTCAAATAGCATCTTCCTATTTTCATATGGGTAAACTTCTTAATAGGATCTGGTTTGATCCAGGAGCTATTCTTAAAATAGGTGCATCTTTAAAAGATTATATAAATTTAGCAGGGTCTTGGAAATTTTTAGATGAATACCGTGCTTTTCTTAATAGTAATACTGCTTGGTACCGCCCAATGAATCCAGGTAAAGTTTTAGAGTGGCAACAAAAGATTGAAGTTACTCAAGGTGGTAGAAAAAAAGAAGTAGGTCTTAAAGGAATGATGACAGGTATGTCATTTGAGCAAAGTCAAACTAAAGGTGTAGGGGGACCATGTTCTTTATTTTTTTATGAAGAAGCTGGAGTAGCTCCAACTATGGATAAAACTTTTGAGTACTTACGTCCTGCAATGCAAGCTGGAGATATCACTACAGGAATGTTTATAGCAGCAGGTTCTGTAGGTGATCTTAAAGATTGTGAACCTTTAAAAGAATTTACTTTACATCCTAATGATAATGATATTTATGCAGTAGAATCTGATCTCATAGATGACAAAGGTACGGTTGGTAGACATGGTTTATTTATTCCAGAGCAATGGGGAATGCCTCCTTACATTGATGAATTTGGTAACTCTATGGTAGAAGAAGCTCTTAATGCTTTAGAAGAAAAGTTTGAGCATTGGAAAAAAACATTACGTCCAGAACTTTATCAACTTAGAATTTCACAGCATCCAAGAAATATTAAAGAAGCTTTTGCATATAGAGAAGAATCTAAATTTCCATTAGATCTTGTTGAAATGCAAAAAAGAGCTATAGAAGATAAAGATTACCCATATGAACTTATAGATTTAAAAGAAGATTATTCTGGAACAATTTCAGTAAAAAAGACAAGCAAACCTCCTATTACTACTTTTCCTATTAAACTTAATCAAGATGATAAATCAGGTAGTATAGTAGTTTGGGAAAGACCTGATAAAGATCCTGAGTTTGGACAATACGTAGCATCAATAGATCCTGTGTCAGAAGGTAAAACAACTACTTCTGATTCTTTATGTTCTATATATGTTTATAAATCTCCAACACAAGTAAAAAGATATACTGAAAATGGAGTAGAAAATTTTGTAGAAGGAGATAAAATAGTTGCTGCTTGGTGTGGAAGATTTGATGATATAAATGAAACACATTCTAGATTAAGATTAATTATAGAATGGTATAATGCTTGGACATTAGTTGAGAATAATATTTCTTTATTTATTCAATATATGATTAAAGAAAGAAAACAGAAATATCTTATACCTAAAAATCAAATGGTGTTTCTTAAAGAAGCTCAAGCTAATAAAACTGTATATGCTGATTATGGTTGGAAGAATACAGGAACCCTTTTTAAAAATCATATGTTAAACTATTTAATAGAGTGGTTAAAAGAAGTAGTAGAAGAAGAATTAGATGATGAAGGAGTAATTAAGAAAAAATATTATGGTATACGTAGATTACCTGATATTATGGCAATGAAAGAAATGGAAGCTTATAAAGATGGTGTCAATGTGGATAGATTAGTATCTTTAGCTGCTCTTATATCTTTTGTTAAGATTAGAGAATCCAATACTCAAGTCAATATAAGAGTTGAAAATCAGATAGACAATAACTTGGAAAAGTCCCAAAATTTGTATAAATTAAAGAGTGGTGCATTCCGTCACATGGGTAGGTCAAAAAGCCAATCTAATAATAAAGGAAAAAGGTCACCCTTCAAACGTATAAGGTAGATGAAAATATTAAATGCATTAGATCTCAAAAAAGGAGCAAAAGCTAAACATAATAAATTATGGAGCATTTCTCAACCACTTCAATTTGTATCAAATAAAGAAAAAAATGAAGAATGGGCTGCCTGGAACATGGATTGGTTAGAATGGAATGGTCTTAAACAACTCCGTCAAAATGCTAGAAAACTTATGAAAAATTATAAGTTGGCTAATGGCATAATAGATAAGACTGATTACATTGTAGAAGATAATCATGAAATGAAAGATGTTGTTGATCAACTAGCATCTAATGATGAAATGGAAGCTTTAGAATTAAAGTTTTTTCCTATTATCCCTAATGTAGTAAATACACTTGTTGCAGAATTTGCTAAAAGAAATAAAAGAGTTACTTTTCGTGCAGTAGATGAATATACTCATAATGAAATAATTGAACGTAAAAGAGCTGATATAGAAAATGTTATAGTACAACATGCTGAAGCTAGAATGTTAAGTCAAATGATTAATCAAGGTTTAGATCCTGAAGATCCTGAAACTCAACAAATGATGCAACAGCAAACTTCACCAGAGCATTTAAAAACATTACCTGAAATACAAGACTTTTATAATAAAGATTATGAAGTCTTAGCAGAAAAATGGGCTTCTAAACAATATGTTATAGATGAAGAAAGATTTAAAATGGATGAGCTTGAAGAAAGAGCTTTCCGTGATAAATTAACTACAGATAGAGAATTTTGGCATTTTAAAATGTATGAAGATGATTATGATGTTGAATTATGGAATCCAGCTCTTACTTTTTATCATAAATCACCAGATGCAAGATATATATCTCAAGGTAATTGGGTAGGTAAAATAGAAATGATGACTGCAGCTGATGTTATTGACAAATATGGATGGGTCATGAATGAAGAACAACTCTATAGTTTGCAACAAGCTTATCCTATTGGAGCTGCTGGTTATCCTATTGCAGGATTACAAAATGATGGTTCTTTTTATGATGCTACTAAATCACATGCTTGGAACACAGGTTCACCATCATTAGCTTATAGACAATATACTTCTATGAGGGATAATTTTGTTCATAATGGTAATGATGTTGTAGAATGGGTTTTAAATGAATCTGAAGATTATAATCCTGATGCTCCTACCATGTTACGTGTAAGTACAGCTTATTGGAAATCACAAAGAAAAATTGGACATCTTACTAAGATTTCAGAAAATGGTGAAGTTACTACTGATATAATAACAGAAGAATATAAAGTAACTGATAAGCCTCAATATAACACTTCTTTAATAAGAAATAAAACTCCACAAAATTTATTATTTGGAGAACACATTGAATGGGTTTGGATTAATCATGTATGGGGTGGTGTTAAAATTGGACCTAATGCTCCAACCTTTTTAGGAATAGAAAATACTCAAGGAGTTAATCCTATTTATTTAGGTATTAATCAAAACAGAATTAAACCTTTAAAGTTTCAATTTAAAGGTGATACTACTTTATATGGATCTAAACTTCCTGTAGAAGGAAGAATATTTACTGATAGAAATAGTAAATCTCATTCATTAGTAGATTCAATGAAACCTTTTCAAATTGGTTACAATATTGTAAATAATCAAATATCAGATATTTTAGTTGATGAGATAGGTACTGTATTATTATTAGACCAAAATGCTTTACCTCAACATTCATTAGGTGAAGATTGGGGTAAAGGTAATTTAGCTAAAGCTTATGTAGCAATGAAAGACTTTAGCATGTTACCATTAGATACTACAATTACTAATACTGAGAATCCTTTAGCTTTTCAACATTACCAACAGTTAGATCTTTCTCAAACACAAAGATTGATGTCTAGAATTCAATTGGCTCAATTCTTTAAACAACAAGCTTATGAACAAGTTGGTGTTAATCCACAAAGAATGGGTTCTCCTGTTGGTCAAAACATGACTGCTACAGAAGTTGAACAAACTCAAATAGGATCATATGCCCAAACAGAAATGCATTTTGTAGAACATTGTGATCATCTTATGCCTAGAGTTCATCAAATGAGAACTGACTTAGCACAATGGTATCATTCTACTAATCCCTCAATTAGACTTCAACACATGACTTCTTTAGATGAAAGAATCAATTTTGAAATAAATGGTGAAGATTTAATGCTTAAAGATATTAACGTATTCTGTACTACTAAAGCTAATCATAGAAAACTATTAGAACAAATGCAACAACTTGCTGCTAATAATAATACTACAGGAGGTTCTATTTATGATTTAGGTAAAGTAATGGAAGCAGATTCTCTTGGTACTCTTAACAGTGCTCTTAAAGCTTCAGAGAGTAAAATTCAAGCACAGGCACAACAACAACGTGCTCATGAAGAAAAGATGGCTCAAATGGCTCAGCAACAAGCTGCACAAGAAAAACAAATGGAGTTAGATCATGAGGCTAAAGAAAATGAAAAAGATAGACGTAAAGATTTACTTGTAGCTGAAATTAAAGCAGCTGGTTATGGAGCTATGCAAGATTTAAATGAAAATATGCAATCTGACTTTATAGATCAAGTAGATAAACTTAAAAAAACTGAGCAATATCAACAAACTATAGACATCCAGCAACAAAAAGCTGATGAGTCTAAATCTCACAATGCATCTAAGCAACAAGTAAAAAGAGAAGAAATGGCTCTTAAAAGAGAATTAAAAGAAAAAGATGTACAAATAGCTATGGAAAATAAGAATCAATATGATTTTAAAAACCCTAAAGAAAAGAAAGATAAAAAATCATAGCTATATAGTTGTAAATTATTTTTAGTTTATGAATAATTTAAAAACTTTTAATGTTTAATTTTCATAAGTTTGTTGTATATTATAATAGTTAGTCATTAACAAAACCAACAATATGAGTAAAAAAGAAGAAACTACAAGTGTAGCTCAAGTTGATATAGACTTGGGGGACATTTTAGGAACAGGAGCAGATACAGTGATGCTGGCAAACGAGGCAGCAAATAAAAAACCAACGGTTTTTTCACGTTCTAAACCTGACACAAAGTTCCTTGACAAACCGGTAGAAGAAACTACTGGTACTGATGAGAAGCCTGCTGAAGAAGAAATATCTGAAGCTGCTACTGAAAATGCACCTGTTGCTAAAGATGAAACTTTAGTTGCAGATGATACTTCAGCACCTGTTATTAATGATGATCCTTTAGGGCAACCTGGAGAAGAAATCATTTCTGATGATGATCACAATAAAGGAGGTAGACCTACAGCTTTAGTTACAGCAACTAAAAAGCTTATAGAAAAAGGTCTTCTTACCCCTTTTGTAGATGATAAAGGAAATGAAGAAGATTTATCTAAATATACAGCTGAAGATTTTGAAGAACTGATTGCTGCAAATTTTAAAAACAGTGAAAGTAAAGTAGGAGAAAACATTGCTGGTCAATTTTTTCAATCTTTACCTGAAGAACTTCAATATGCATATAAGTATGTATCTGATGGGGGACAAGACATAAAAGGAATGTTCCAAGCTTTAGCACAGTCACAAGAAGTTAAGCAAATTGATGTGACAAATGAAGCAGGACAAAAATATGCTATTAGAGCTTATTTAAGTGCTACTAATTATGGCACACCTGAAGAAATTGAAGATGAAATTTATTCATTAGAAGATAGAGGAGAATTAGAGAAGAAAGCTAACCAGTTTAAACCAAAGTTGGATAAAATGCAAGAAGAAGTTGTTAACCGTAGGGTAGCACAACAAGAGCAGGAGGCAAAGCAGAGAGCACAACAATCTCAACAGTACATAGACACGGTTTATTCTACTTTAGAAAAAGGAGATTTGAATGGATTAAAATTAGACAACAAAACTCAGAATATGTTATATGCTGGTTTAGTTCAATCTAATTACCCTTCAATGAGTGGAAAGCAAACAAACATGTTAGGACACTTGCTAGAAAAATATCAATGGCAAGAACCAAGACATGATTTAATTGCTGAAGCATTGTGGTTACTTGCAGATCCTGATGGTTACAAAAACAATGTAGCAAAAGGAACTAAACAAAGTGAAGCACAAAAAACTTTACGTACATTAAAAACTGAACAAGCTACTAAGTCAGCTGGAAGTGTACAAGAAGAACAAACTACTCATCAAAGAAAAGTGAGTAGAGGTGTCCAAAGGCCTAAGAAAAATTTCTTTGGAAGATAAAAATGGCAATAAGTGCAAATAAATATAAATAATAATTAATAATTAAAACTGTTACAAAATGGCAACACCAGTATTTAACAACGGACTGTTTCTAAGAGATACCTCTTATCAAGCAAGTTCACACGTTGATTCTTACCATTTAGCTTCAATGCTTAAAGACGCAGAACCTACAGACATGGGACCCGTAGATATATGGGCTATGACTCAAAAAGTTGAAATGCCTCTTTATCAGATGTCAAGCTTTGGTGGGGAAAACGTTATTGAAGTAGATAATGTAAGAGGAGAGTGGAAATGGCAAACACCAATTTCACAAGACCTTCCTTATGTTATGGAAGATGTAGAACCAGGAAACACTACTAAAGGTGTAGATGGTACTACTTTTAAAATTAAATTGAGCAAGCGTGAGTTTGGTCATGGAGATATCATTACTTATGATAAGTATAATGGTGTGGAAATGATTATCTCTGCTGAAGATGACATCCTTCCAATTGGAGATGGATTCATTTACACTGTTTCTTTAGTAAACAATGACTCATACAAATTTTTAGATAATCAATTTTTGAAATCAGGTACTAAGTACTTCAGAAAAGGTTCTGCAAGAGGTGAGTATGGAGAAAGATTTTCAGATTTGACTACTAAATCAGGATACAGAGAATTTTATAACTATGTTGGTGGAGCTGAAGCTCACGTACATTACTCTATATCTTCACGTGCAGATATGCAAATTAAAGGTGGAATGAATGCAGATGGTACTGTACCTGTTACAGAAATCTGGAGAAACTTTGATTCTAACATGGCATCTGATCCTTCTATTAGTTCTATTGAAGACATGGTAGGTAAAATGGGTAAAGACTATGTTAAGAGAGCTGTTGCAAACGGTGATTTATCTAGAACATTCTTAACTTCATTAGAAGCTGCTCATTTAACTAAAATTGCTAATGATATTGAAACTTACTTAATGTGGGGTCATGGTGGTAGAGTTAGACAAGACGGTCCAGATGATGTTAGATTATCTGTTGGTCTTTGGAAACAATTGGATAACTCTTTCAAAAGAGTTTACAACAAATCTTCTTTTACTCTTGAGTTGTTTAGAGCTGAGCTTTATAACTTCTACAATGGTAGAGTTGAATTTGATGGTCCAGATCCAAAACGTCAAATCATTGTTCAAACCGGAATGGGTGGAATGAGAATGGTTAATGAAGCTATCAAAAGAGAAGCTGCAGCTGATAACTTTATCACAGTTAACGGTGATAAATCAGGTATCAACGGTGTAACAGGACAAGGAATGGATTTAGGATTTGGATATGCTTTCACTAGCTATGTGATTCCTTTCTTAGCAAATGTTAAATTTGTTATTAATCCAGCATTTGATAATGTTCATACTAATGATGTAGAAAATCCAATTATTGATGGTCATCCATTATCTTCTTATTCATTTATTATCTTTGATATCACTGATAACACAAATGACAACATTTACATGTTGAAGTTGAAATGGGATAACCAACTTAAATGGTGGTACCAAAATGGAACTATGGATTACATGGGAAGAAGCCAAGGCTTCCAATCAAGTGGTCAGTTCAATGGATACAGAGTATACATGACTCAATGTATGCCAGCTATCTGGGTTAAGGATCCAACTAAAGTCCTCAAAATTGTTATGAGAAACCCAATTACGGGAGGTTCATTCTAATTTAGTTAATTATATACACTAAAAAGCAGCTACCAGAAACGGAGCTGCTTTTGGTGGTATAGACCGGCAGGTCTTTAAATAATATAAACCAACATTATAAAATTATGCCAAAAAAAGATCCACAATTTATTGCAGGGGACACAGTAGAAGTTAAAGGAGTTCCAACAGGTTCTTTACCTATCCAACCTTCAGTTCCAGAAACATTAACTGAAAAACCAACTAAAAAATTAAAAAAAGACCCTGAAGGTTTTATTAAACAATTTGATAAAACTGGTAGGATTTCTGTTAAACCTTTTGTAGACCAAAATAAAGAAAACATGGGTTTAGAAGACTACGGTATGGTAGTATTCCCAGGAGCTCATCAAGAAGAACAACTTGCTGCTATTGAAAGAAATGGTGTGGTTAGATATATTACAGGTTTAGATGAGTTTGCTCCTGAAGTGCAAAATCTTTCAGATCCTGAAGTTAAAGAATCTGTTATATTTAATATAAGATCAGTTGTTGCTTATTTAGAAAAGATGTTAGCAACTAATGTTATTAAAATTAATGATGAAGAGTTTTGGAGTAAAGTTAAATTACTTAGACCAGACAATCATGATTTTTGGAGTAAGATATCAGTTAGATGTAGCAATGATGCTCTTAATTTAGAACCTGCAAAAGATCCTTATGACTTAATTAAGTTTATGGCTATTGAGGCAGGAGGTTTTGATTTAGTTGCAAAATCATTTGATGATGCTAATGCTAAGCCAGTAGCTCCTAAATTTTTCTTAGATAAAGAAGTGCACACTGTATCACATAGAACTTCATTTAAGAAAATACGTAACAAAGCAATTGGTCTTCTTGATTCAATGTCTAATAAAAGTACTAAAAAACTTATGTATGTTACAAAAGTATTAGACAGTAATAGTATTACTTATAAAAACAGTACTCCTGCTGATATTCTTTATGATATATGTGATGATTATATAAATGGTCTAGGAGCTGAGTCTAATAAAACTAAAGCTGCAGAATCATTTATAGCAACTGCTAATTTAGATATGGAAACATTAAAGTTAAAAGCTTTAGTTAAAGATGCTTCATTCTATAAAATAATTAGTTTAAAAGCTGATGGTATGTTATATCATACAGCTAGTGCAACAATGTTAGGTAGAAATGTATCAGATGTTGTTATATACATGAAAAGCCCACTTAATGAAGACATACTTGTTAAAATTATGTCTGAAGTAGAAGCCTATTGGAATTCATGAAAAAAATATTAAATAAAATAATAAAACACAAAAAGGCTAGGACAATTAATCCTAGCCTTATGTGCTTTAAAGTAAAAAATAATACTACTTTACCTTACTATTATAGATATCTTATGTTATGAATAATACTGTAATCCAACTTAAAATAAAACAAAGACTTAATAAATTAGCTAGTTCTGATTATGATAATATTGAATGCTGGCAAGTTGTAGAAGCTTTTAACAAAGGACAAGTTAGTTGGTGTAGAAGAAACTTACATGGTTTAAATATTAAACAAACAGGTGATGAACAATCTAAACGCAGAATTGATGATTTACAAATTCTTCTTACAGAAGAAATAATGACTATAACTAATAGAGATACATTTGATGAAACTAATGCTTTACCAGAAAATTATTTAGAATGGAAAAGAATTTCAGCAAAAGGTGTAAGTGAATGTTGCAATGAACCTAAAACCATGGTTATTTATTTAGCTGAAGAAGCTAATGTAGATTCTCTACTAAGAGATGAAAATAAAAAACCTTCTTTTGAATGGGGAGAAACGTTTTGTACATTAAAAGGGAATAGAGCAAGAATTTTTACAAATAATGAATTTGATTTAGAAAATATTATTCTTAGCTATTATAGACAACCAAGACATATTGAAATAGAAGGTTGCGTAGATCCTTATACACAAGTGTTATCTTTAGTAGATGTAGAATGTGAATTTAAAGATGATATTATAGAATTGTTTATTGATGAAGCTGCTAAAATATTAGCTGGTGATATTGAATCAATTAACCAGCAGCAAACAGCTTCTGGACAAGTAGAAGGTAATAACTAAAAATTTTTATTATAATAGTGGTATTGTAATAAAGTTTTTGTATATTATATATATAAATTTTTGTATAACTTAAAATTAAAAAACAATGGCTTATTTTAATCACGCTTTCAAAAAAGCGTTTGTAGCAACATTGGCAACGCAAGCTGAATCTGCAGGATTTGATCCTGATGGTGTAGCTGGTGAAAATGCTGGTGTTACAGACGGAATACTTGTATCTACTGAGGTGCATGTATCCAAATTAAAAAGTACAGCTGCATCTGAAGGGATGTTATTAGGACCTGGAGTAACAGGTTTTTTTAACTCTAAAACTGACAAATCTCTCCTTTTAGGAGACAATACAGATTGTTGTCCTTTTTATGTTGCAAGTGCTTCAATTAAATTAAATGACAAACAAGGTCCTTTTCATGGAGGTTACCAAGAGTCAAACAAATCAAAAGTAATTAACCCTAGGTTTTTAAGAAAAGCTTGGAAAGTTAATGCTAATGCTGCTTCACCTGCATTTTTGCAGATTGGAGGGACTCCTGATAACGTTGCTGGAGATGGCGGTTGTCTTAAAGAATACTTATGTGGAGAATCTTACTACTTAAGAGTAGAAGTTAAAGGAACTGCTGCACTAAGATTTGCTAATCATAACTTGTATCAAACACTACAAGCTGATGGTGGATGTTGTGCTGATCCTGCTAGTCCTGTAGCAATTGCTGAAAATGGATTAGATATTTACAAACAATGGGGAACAGCAATTGCTGAAAATCCATACTTAGCAGATTTTATTAATCCTATCTTAGTTGTAGATGGTGATTCTTATGCTTACAGTGAAGAATTAGCAGCTGCTGCTGGTTTAGCTCCTGGTAAAGTTTATTCTGCAGTAACTACTTCAGCTACTAATGCAGGTTTAATCCTTCAAGGTGCTTATGTAGATACTAAATTTCAAGATTGTACTTTCCAACCAACTGATTATTATGGAAAAGAACCAGTTCAATTATTTGCTTCTGAAGTAGATTTGAATGGTGATCCTTGTACTTTTGGTGGAGTATGTGTTGTAGAAACTTGTCCTGGTATTCAAGCTAATGGTTTAGGAGAAGAGAAAGTAAGAGAATTAATCTTATCTGAATCTTACTTACAAAACTTTATGTCTACAGATTTAAGAATCCGTGAGATTACTCAAGGAACTAGAGCATATGAAGTTTTATCAAGAACTGGAAGTTATGGTTCTTTCTTTATGCTACACTCAGTACCAAGATATAGTAATCCATCAGGAACTTATGATAATGACCAATACTTATTGGAAATTATAGGGTCTGAAGGTACTAATACTCTTTTAGAAGATGCAGTTGATGATTTAATTGACAACTGTGGTATTGCATGTGACTCTGTAGAAGATTATACAGCGGTGACAGACTGTGCATTCAGTTTGCCAACAGCATAATAAACATAGTCTAACTTAATAAAAAAGGAGAGTTGAGTTTTTACTCTTCTCTCCTTTTTTTATTTTTTAAAACAAACAATAATGGCTAGACACGTATTAAGTTTAGAAGTAGAAGATACATTGAACTGTACTATACTTAGAATTGAGGATACTTCAATATATGAAGCTACAATGCCTATAGAATGTCCTTTATTAGAAATAACATTACCAGGATTTACCTCTGCAGTACAAATTGGTGAAAATATAATTGATCCAAATTTTAGAATAAACCTAACTGCTTGTGAACTTGAGATACAGTCTTCTGGATGTGGCACTGAATTTAGTAATCTTCCTGATGGAATTTATGTAATTAAATATAGTGTTAGTCCTAATGATGAAGTATATGTAGAATATAATCATTTACGTGTATCTAAATTAATGAATAATTACAAAAAGATTTTATGTGAATTAGATCTTGCTGATTGTGATCCTGATAAAGAAACTGAAGATAAGTTAGAAGAACTTAATTTAATTAGAGGATATATTGAAGCTGCTAAAGCTAAAGTAGAACTTTGTCATGAACCTAAAAAAGGCATGCAGCTTTATACTTATGCAAAAAAACTTTTAAGTAAATTTAAATGTTCAAGCTGTTACTAATAATAATTTTTTAAAACCAACAAAAATGAAATGTAATAACTGTAATGCTAGATTAAGTTGCGGATGTAAAAAAAGAGTAGCAAATGATGGAAAATCTTGTTGCCAAACATGTGTCGCTGCATATAATAATTCTATAAAAAAAACTGCATCTTCTAAATAAAATTAAAAATGCCAGCACCTACTATATCAATATCATCAAATGATTTAACAGCAGCAAGTTTAATACCACCAGTTCATAAAGGATTTTCTTGTGGTCAACCAAATGAAAATCCTCAATTTGAATGGGTTTTATCAGGTACAAAACCTGGTAATGGAATGCCTTTTACAATTGCTGATGTAGAAAGCTTTGAAATTTATATGCTTGACTTAGATGCTACTGGTACAGCTCCTAGACCTAGCTATATTTCTAATAAATTTTTACATTGGGCAGTAACTGGTATACCTACTACTATTACTGAAGTTACTCAAAATCAAACTTGGACAACTGAAACTATTTATGCTACTGATTACGGGAGTGGTGATAATCTTAATGGTTATAATGGACCTTGTGCTCCAGCATTTCATACATTTCAATTTCAAGTTATTGCTAGAATAAAACCAAGTAGTATACCAGATTTTTTTGAAAAAGTTCAACCATATCCAGACCAATATGGGGTTCAAGGTTTTTTTAGATTTACGGATGATGTTGATAATCTTTATGTAGAACCACCTACAGAAGATGTTAACTGTGGTCAATTGTCATGTCCTGAAGGTAGTGTATTAATTGGTGACAATTGTGTTGAAACTGAAATAACTGATGTAATTACATCTCCTACAATATATACTGTTCAACAAGGAATGGTGGCTGATTTTTATGGAGATGCCGGTGCTAAGTTTTTTGAAGACGTTGAGCAATACACATATCCTTTAACACTTGTAAGTGGTATTATAAAAGACAATAATAATATTGTTCCAACTACAGCTTTAACTCCAGATTATACTTCTTTATCAGATGCTTGGGCTTCTGGAAGTACTATTATTAAAGGCAGGTTAAATCTTGCTACTGTGTGGGCTGTTGGTACTTGTCCTCCTGGTGACACTTGTACAGGTACACAAGCTTGTCCTCCATATGACCAATGGATTGGATTTTCTGATTGTGTTGAAGCACCCGTTACAGGTAAATATTGTATAGGTATTGGTGCAGATAACTTTGTTAAAATTAAAATTGATGGTACAGAGATTTTTACTGCTTTATTTGCTCAACAACCAAATTTTAAAAGCTGGTGGGTATTAGAAGTCACTTTAGAAGCAGGTCCTCATGTAATTGAATTAGAAGGCAATAACGATAGTGCATGTGCTGCATTTGCTGCAGAAATTTATCAAGCTACAGCAGCAACACTTCAAACTTTTAGTACTCAAGGTCAAGTTGATGCTACAGTTATATTTAGTACAGTTGATAGAATTGGTAGTAATTTTGATATTGGATCAGAAAGTGGTTTTATTTGTCCTGAAGGATTTGCATATGATTCTTGTGATACTGGGCAATGTGTAAAAATAACATATAGTCCTATAGATGAAGTTTCTTGTTTTTACCGTGTAATAAATTGTAAAGATTTAACTGATACTTATCTTGTAGAATTTGCAGGAACAGAAACAAATCCTCTTTACCAAAATTCAGTATTTGAACTTGCTGGTAATCAAACTTATTTTGCAAATAAATGTTTTAGATTAATCGGACTTGAAATAGCAGCACAAGCAGATGTAGTTAATACAACTGTAGTAACAGATTATGGTATTAATAACTGTAATGCTTGTGATCCTTCAGAACAAGTAGAGTCTTGTGAAAATCCTGGAGAATTTGAATATTTAAGTATGGCTGAAGGTCAAGCTGCATTGATTCCAGGTAACATATATGAATTTGATCAATTAGAAGGTTGTTATAAATATATAGGATTAATTGATACACAAATTCCTTTATTGTTTGATGTAGAAATTAGTACAGATTATGAAACAGATGACTGTATAATATGTATACCATGTACTATTTTAACAAATTGTGCTACTGAAGAAGAAATTACTATTAGATTTGATGATTCTGTAACTGAAGTTCCTGAGTTAGGTGATGTAATAGAAATTGCAGGAGATGCTGCACTTGTTGATCAATGTTGGCAATTGACCGGTTTTCAAGAAGATTGTGATCCTGATTATATTGATATTACTATTACAGAAAATAAAGAATGTGATGATTGTGAAGTATGTAGAGTTAAATATGAATTAGTTGATTGTGCAGATCCTACCAATACTGTTATTGTAAACTGGGACATAGCAGAAAATGATTTCCCACTTGATGAAACTCTTATTTATATTTTTGAAACAGTTCCAGGAATAGACCCTTTAGTTTGTTGGACAGTTAGTTCTTTAATACAACCATCTTGTGATGACCTTGTTCCTAGCACCATTACAATAAATAATAGTGATGTAACAACTACATATCCTGATTGTGATGAATGTAACAAACCTTGTTACAAAATTAGAGATTGTGAAACTCTTTTAATAGTAGGTTATTCATCAACCACTGATCTTAGTGCATATGCTGGACAAACTATAAAATGGCAAACTCAAGCTTATTTAGATACTAATCCTGATCCTATTGAATGGAACTGTGGTATTGTAGAAAAGTATATTTGCCGTCTTGAAACACATACTCCTATTGTTGATGTTTATGTAGAAGATTGCTATAAAACTTGTGAAGAGTGTGAATATGTAGCTCCAGAACCACCAGAAGAAGAAATAGAAACAGGAAGAAAACAACAACCGGGTTATGATGTACCTGATTGTGAAACATGTTAAATATGGCAAACCAAGAACAAAAAAATTATTATTATAAAGTAAATGCAGAATATGCTGAAGCCTTGTTTCAAAAAATGGCTAGTATACGTTATGGTATAGATTTCTGTTGTACTCCTGATTTAACCAAATGGTCTATTAAGAAAGAGCTATTGGATATGAATAATGACATGGACTCTATATGTCCTGATCCTGATAATCCTGCTCAACCTGGAGATGAAAACTTTGTTCCTGGTCCTTGTGCTAGAATAGATATTACTACTACTGAAACTGGTGGTAGTATAACTTATGTTCCTTGTGGTTCTTATAAAAAAGTTACTGAAACTTATACCGGTAATGGAAGTGTAATAATATGTTATGATACAAACGTTGGTTATATAGCAAATCCTAATTGTGCTTCTGGTTCTTGTTTCCAAATAACTGAAAGTTTAGAAGAATGTACTTCAACACCATCATGTGAAGTTGCTATTTTTTCTTTTAATAAAAATGGTGGAGAAATTACATATACTGATTGTGAAGGAGTTTATAATGTTTATTTCTTTGAAACAAATGAAGATCCTAGATTAATAAATAGTAATTGGTTAGCTTGTATTCAAGAAGGTAAGTATACAGCATCAAGTGAAGTACTTGTTACAACTGGAGAAAGCTGCACAAGTGTATGCAGTTCAATAACTTTTAAACAAAATCGTGGTACTGAAACTATTAATTATGTTGACTGTAATGGTGTTGAGCAAACTGAACTATTAGAAGAGTATGGTGAAATTGGACCAATATGTCTTAGAAGCTTTTATTACAATGGTAATGGTGAAGAAACAACAGCTGTTTATAATGGAGAATGTACAAGTTAAATTGTTTAGATGAAAAATTTTACGTATATTATATATAATACTCTAAGAATATGAAGCCTACAAATTATAGTTCAGAAGGATGTGATCCTATATCAAGTAATTGTGTAATATGGAATGGTCCTGATATTGATTGCATTGACTTATGTAAAGGAGATAATGTAAGTACTGTAGTCTTTAAATTGGCTACTGAGTTATGTACATTACTAGATACATTTAACATAAGTAATTTTGATCTTTCTTGTTTTGATTTACAAAAGTGTGCTCCCGAAGATTTCGTTGGACTTATACAATTACTAATTGATAAGATTTGTGAAGATGAAGGTATTACACCAAGCACTCCTAGTACAGGAGGATGTCCTGATTGTGAAGTGCCTATTTGTACAGATATTTTATTTAATCCTTTGACACCAGGTGGTGACCCTATTACATCAATGCAATTAAAAGATTATGTATTGGCTATAGGACAAAGAGTATGTAGTTTAATTGATCAAATAGGAACTATTAATTCTACAATATCAGGTCTTGATATTAGAATTTCTGCATTAGAAAATGCAGCACCTCCTTCTACAGATCTTCCAGATATTACACCAGTATGTGTTTTACCATCAGTACCTACATCTTTAGATGTGGTATTAACTGCTTTAGAACAAGAGTTTTGTACTTTAAAACAAGCTACAGGTGATAATACTGCAATACTAACAGCATTACAAGCAGCATGTTCTGGACTTAATAGTGCTCCACAATTAAATGGGACAGGTACTATGTCAGATATTGGTGGATGGTTTACAGCTCCAGCTAATTTATCTGAATCTTTTAGCAATCTTTGGAAGGTTGTTTGTGACATGAGAAATGCAGTAACTCTAATCCAAAGCAACTGTTGTGATACAGGATGTAACGGAATTGATTTAGATATATCTGTAATAATAATAGATCCTACTACTATTAGAATATTATTTGGAGGTAGTATTCCTAATGAATTTGTAGATGATAGCCCTGCTACTACTATTGTAATTACAGATTCTGCAGGAGGAGGACCACAGTCTGTTACAGTTCCTATTAAAGCTAATTATTATGATACTAATCAGTTTTATGAAATTATTCTTACAGGACCTAATGCGGCAAATGATATTTATGTATCAACTACTTATAGATTTATAAATCCTGAAACAGGAGAACAATGTAGTAATACAATTCAAACAGTAGCTCTTGGGGCAGACACTTGCCCAGACTTAATACTTACAGCTGATTATACTGGAGTTAACTATGCATTTACTTGGAATGGTACAACACCTACATTAGTTAACATGTTAATTTACAACCAAGCAGGTACTAGTATAATATCTACACAATCATTAAACATAACTAATACTACCCCAAGTGGTGCATTTAGTGGATTAGATGAAGGAACAGATTATCAAATTGCAATAGAGATTAATGGAGAAGAATGTCCACTTGAGCAATTTACAACTTTATCTTATGCATGTGTTGCACCTGGTTTACAAGCACCAAGTATAAACTATGCTAATCCTGAAGGAGCACAAACGGGTAATACAATAGCAGACTGGATTATTGATTATAATGCAAACAACCCTTAAAATATAAAAAATGGCAAAACAATGTGGACATAACGTACCTTGTGGATGTAAAGATAAAGCATTAACTACTTCACCTAATTGCAATACTGCTGAAGAATGTCAAGGGGAAAGATGTGCTGAAATTTTTAGTCAAGAATGTATTACTTATGCAGGAGAAACTATTACTTTTGATTATACTGGTACAGACTTTATAGTAAAACCAGGAATGAGATTAGATCAAATAGTACAAAAGTTGATGATTACTTTATCAGGTAATCCTCAACAACAAGCAGATGCTCCAATATATAGAGTTATTGCTAAAACATCTACCACTCTTACTATTGAATGGGAAGGAGTGAATGGGTTTAGATTTGATTTTAATGCTCAACAACAATCACCTATTATAGATAACTTTTATACACATCCTGCTGCTGCAGTTGATGGCACTTATACTCATACCTTTACAGGGCTAATAAGTGGTGCTGATTATATAATTACTGCAATAGAATTTGCTGGTAGTTGGGAAGGTGTACAAACATTAGTAACATTACCATAAACCAATTAAAAATAAATTAAGAGATGGCATCATTTGATATAAATTTCATAGCAAACACAACCGGAGTACATACAGTCTATTGGAGAACTTATGAAGATCCTATAAACACGTATCCTAATTTTACAAGTATTACTGTAACAATACCTGGTTTGCAATCAGTAACAATTGATGTAGAAGGCAGTTTATATTGTGCCCCTTATGGTATTACTTATGAAGGATATGTAATTGCTGATTGTCAAGACCCATTACCTGCTACAAACGGTATACCTGATTCTGTGTTATCTTCAGGTACAACTTGGACTGTAGTTATGGCTGAACAAGATGATCCTTGTCAAGATACTACTATTGCTTGTAATAATACTTCTATAGATAGCATAAGTATTGATTCTTTTGGAAAAGAATACAGTGGAGTTAATGGTGATGCAGGTGCCCCAATGACTGTTACTATTGATGCTCCATTTGCAGGAGTTCAAGCAACAGCTACTGCTAATCATGGTGATGGTGTTCTTGGAGGAGCTATTATTATTGATGATTTTGGTGGTGAATTTAATATAGCAAATGCTAGTACTACTCAAACAGTACCTTTAGTTAGAGAATTACAACTTGCAACTACTGGTACTTTAGCTACTGTAGAAGTAACTTTTAATTTAGCTGCAAGAATTATTACTGCTACTATAGTTAATGGTGGAAGTGCTTATACAACAACTGATAATGATTATTTTACAATTGATTGGTCAGCTCTTAGTACTCCTGGAGCACCTACTGGAGGTTCAGGTACAGAACCTAAGTTTTCAATAACTCCTCCAAATCAATATGCTGATCAAATAGAAGCAGCATCTTTTACTATAACAAATGTTGGTTCAGGATATACAGCAGTACCGTCTGTAACTTTTGGACCAGGTGGAACTACATTAATTGAAGAAACGGTAGTTTTAGCAGATTGCCCAACATTAGATCTATCAGAGTTTGATTGTGGAACTGTAAATAATATTATAGGTACTCCTGAGTATGTATTGGCACTAGGAGAATCTATAGATCTTTGTGCTAGTCCTGAAGCTCTTGCATCATTATCTTCTAGATTTGTAGCAACTGATAATGGAAATTGTCATTGTAAAGAATGTAACAATGTAAAAATAAATACTGCTCTTACTGGTGTTGGAACTGGTCAAATTACTTATCAAACATGCTGGGATGGTACTGGATTGTATGAAGGTGCCATTGTGATGGTAACTAATACAATTAATGGTGGAGTAGCTACTGCAGTAGACTTAGGATGTATAATAGCTGATACATTATATGTTGAAGAAATTAATGGTGTAGCCCCTACGGTAACCATTACAGCTTGTTCTTAATAAAAAAGGATAAGTTAAAAATATGTCATGGTTTGTTGGTTTTACCTTGACTAGCAAAGGAGAGCCCTTGACACTTGTGTCAGGGGCTTTTTGATTATATAAAATATAACTTATAAAACAATGAAAAAATTAAGAAAAAGATTATTTTATGATATTGAAACTTCATTTTGTGAAGGTCACTTTTGGAGGCCTGGTTATAAACAAACTATATTACCTCATCAAATTATTAAATATGCTCAAATAATGACCGTATCTTGGAAATGGGAAGGATTGCGTAAAGTACATCATTTAGATTGGGGCATAAAAGAACAATGTGATAAAAAGTTAGTAGAAAAATTTGTTGAAGTTTTAGATAAAGCAGATGAAATAGTAGCTCATAATGGAGATAGATTTGATATTAAATGGATTAGAACAAGAGCTTTATTTCATGGTATTGAGATGAGAGATACATACACAATGATTGATACACTAAAAATGTGTAAAAAGTATTTAAGTTTACCTTCTAATAAACTTGCAGAAGTAGCTAAATATTTTGGTTTAACATTAAAACTAGATCCGGGTGGAATAGAAACTTGGATGAAAATAATATTTGAAAAAGATCAAAAAGCATTAGATACTATGCATAAGTATTGTGATGGGGATGTAATAACTTTAGAAGAAGTATTTAATAAACTAAGACCATATGCTAGAAATAAATTTAATTATTCAGTAGCTAGAGGTGGTGCTAAATTTGCATGTCCTGAATGTGGTTCTTATCATGTAGGTATTAATAAAACATATACTACTGCTGCTGGAACAATACAACATTTTATGAAATGTAAAGAAAACGATTGCCGTCAACCATTTAAAATTAATAATAAAAGTTATATGGATTTATTGCAACATAGAATGCTAAATGCTATGGAATAAACTATCTTTGCTTAGATACACATTACATATTTATTTGTAAAATACAGGAAATTTAGCTATATTATATTAGGAGTAATACTATGAGGACAATAAAAAAACCAGACTTAAATGCACCACGATTTAGAAAAAGAAGAAAAAGTATTCTAACTTCTAAAACGCATAAGCAGTTTATAGAAAAATATCCTGAATATTCTTCTATAGATTTATCTTTGTTTAAAACTATAGTAATGAATTTTAATGCTAATCTTGTTAATGGAATAATAGATAACAGAAATGGTGTAGAACTTCCTGATGGATTAGGTTTTATTTTTATTGGGACATGCCCTCCAAGTAAAAAAAAGAATATTGATTATAAAAGATCTTTTGAATATGGTGTAGAAGCTACTCATAGAAATTGGGATTCTGATAATAAACTAATGAAAATATTCTATACTAACCTTCCAAGCAAATATCCGTTTAGTAATAAACAAGTATGGAATTTTAAAGCAGTAAAGCAGTTTAGAAAACAAGCATCAGATGTTTATAAAACAGATTGGGCTAAATATATTGAAGTATCACCAAATAGAAAAATTTCTGCAATATTTGATAGACACCGTAAAAAAGAATATGCTAGAAATTTAACACCAGTTATACCAGAAGGTTATGATGAATTTAAAATGTAAATAATGGCAACTAAAAAAAAATTTAAAGCACATCCAATGTATAGTAAAGCAGGTAAAAAAGTAATAGCTAAAACTATGAAAGATCACCTTGCTTTGAAAAAGAAAGGCTATACACATACTAAAAAGAAAAAATAATGTCAACAACAGTAGGAGAATCTATATCAAGAGTACGTAATGTACTTAAAGCTGTAAAAGAAGATCCGTTTATGACGGACCGTTTTATTTACACTATGGTTATGAAATTTGCCAAGACTTTAATTAAAAGAGAGTCTAGAATGGAAAATATTTATAAGCATGAAAGTTTGTTTAAAGAGCTTCCTTGTGTTGAACTTATTGATGTAGATAAAGTTGATGCTTGTTGTATGTCTATTAAAACTTCATGCACTTTTAAAAGAACTAAAGAAAAGCTTCCTGAATTACTTAATGTAGATTCAGGTCCAATTATTAGATCTGTTAGTACTTTAGATTATTCTAGAAGAGCTAAAGAAACACAAGCTAATCTTTATACAAACATGACTAAAACTTCTGGTTTTAAATATAACAAACAGAATTATTTTTGGTTCTTAGACGGTCATATTTACATTCCTAATGTAATGTGGGAAGCAATTAGACTTCAAGCAATATTTGATGAAGATATATCAACTGATTTATGTAACGTAGATCCAAAGGATTGTGTTAATGAACAAGATAGAGTTCTTAATATACCTGAACATTTGTTTTCTGAAATAGAACAAATGGTATTAAAAGAAATATTAACTCCTGTTCAGTTGCCTTCTGATGGAGCAGATGACAGCCAAAATGTTTTAAGATAATGGCAAAAAAAGGATTATATGCAAACATTCACGCAAAAAGAAAACGTGGAGCTAAAATGAGAAAGAAAGGTGCACCAGGAGCACCTACGGATGCTGCATTTAAAAAAGCTAAAAAAACTGCTAAAAAGAAAAAGAAATGAGTCATAACAGTGCACTAAGATATAGAACATTTGATGAGCTTTTTGCTGATGCATCAGGTGATTTTAAAAAGTATCAATTACAAGATCTTATGGATCCTAATGACTTAATTAAAGTTGCTAGACGTTGTAATAAGATGCTAGGTCTAAGGTTGAATCAAACTAAAGAAAAAATTTTAGAAATTGAAAAAGGTAAAGTAAAGCTTCCTAATGATTTTTATGCTTTTAACTTTGGATTAGGATTAGGTAAGTATGAAACAAAACAGTATATGCCACAAGGCACTCACATTGAAGAGAAGATTATTGGTAAAGTTGCACCGGAGTATCAAGAAGTTCCACCGGACAGTATTGACACCTGTACTGACGTTGTGCTTGAAGAAGGGACTACTGAATGCGATCCTTGTGCTCAGTGTGGTGACTGTAATCCTTGCAATGTTTGTTGTAGTGACCCTAGTTCATGCTCTATTAATTGTGATAATGAAGTTGTGCAAGTTGTTCAGCAGCTCAAGTACCAAACAAGAAACTGGGTAGAAACCTTTCCTATAAGATTAGTTACAGCAACTGAAAACTTTGCTGAATGGTGTCCTAATAGACAATGGGACAGTATACACTCTATGGAACTTAAAGATGGATGGATATACACAAGCTTTCAATCTGGTAACTTATATTTTAATTATCAAGGTCAAATGGAAGATGATGAAGGAAACTTATTAGTTCCTGATCATGAAATCTTAAATGATTACTATGAGTATGCTCTTAAGCAACGTATTATAGAAAATCTTATTATGAATGATGAAGAAGTTAATCCAAACAAACTTCAACTTGTAGAACAAAGATTTAGAGCTGCTAGAAATAATGCTTACAGTGTTGTAAGAACTCCAAACTTTACAGAAATAAAAGAACTTTATCAAGCAAATAGAAATGCACAGTATTCTAAATACTATGATATGTTTGCTTCATATAGTAGAAAAAATATTAGATAATGGCTAAAGGCAGGAAACCAGTACAAACTTCATCAGCATCAAGTGGTACCTTTAGTAAAGGTATGCAATCAGATATTGATGGTATGATGCAACAACCCAATCAATGGGAAAGTGCTAGAAATGCTGTCAATAATACTATTTTAGGTGACATTGGAGAGCTAAGTAATGAAGCTTCAAATTACTTATGTTCAACAGCTCCTTATACTATTATAGGTGCAATTCATATTGGTGCAGATGAATGGGCTATATATTCAACAGATGATACTGATTCTGAAATAGGAATATTTAAAGAAGATTCTTGCTTATATGAAACAGTTGTAAACAATCAATGTTTAAACTTCAATAAAGATAATCTTATTATAGGTGTAGGAAGAACTGCTTATAATTGTGGTAAAAGAGTTTATTGGGATGATGGAGTAAATCCTACTAGAGTTTTAGATTTAGATGATGTACCATGGATACAAGATTGTGTAGATGATAATGGTGAAAAACCAGGTGGTTGTCAAATTTGTACAGATACTGATCAATTAGATTGTGATAAAATAAGATTAGCACCTATAGTACAAGATCTTGCTTTTAATTTACAACAAGGTGGTTCATCAGGACAGTTGCTAAATGGTTCTTATTTTGTAGTAGGAGCTTACTTAATAGAAGGACAAAGAGTTACAGATTATTCTTTACCTTCTAATATACAACCTCTATTTACACACGCTAACGTATCTTCATCATTAGATATATTTATTACTGAAGCAGATCAAGAATTTGATGAGTTTGAACTTATTGTTATACAAGTAGCTAATTTTAATACTGTAGCTAAAAAGCTAGGTGTATATTCTACTAGACAAAATAAAATTACAGTAGATGCTTTAAATGAAAATTTACCTACAATAGATCCAGGTCTTATTTATATTAGAAGTACTATTCCTGATAAATCAGATGGTGTATTTAAAAATGGTAAATATCTTATACGTACAGGTCCTTCTGATAAGTTTGATTTTAATTATCAGCCTTTAGCAAATCAAATTAGTTCTAAATGGGTGTCTATAGAATACAATTCTGCATATTATAGAGAAGGAGGTAATGTTGTAGGATATATGAGAGATGAGGTTTATCCATTTTTTATTAGATGGGTATTTAATACTGGAGATAAAAGTGCATCATACCATATTCCTGGTAGAGCAGCTTCTCCTGCAGAATTAGGTCCTATCTCTGGAGATGATTTATTACCTGATCAAGTAGTAGGAACAGGAGATCCTGCAAATGCTGTATTATGGAAAACATATAATACAGCTACTGTAGATGCGGCTTTTCCAAATATAGGAGATACTACACCTGATGGAGGTATTATTCTAGGTGGTGGTGATATGTCTTATTGGGAATCTTCAGAATTTTATGATGATGACACACCTCAAATATGGAATGCAAATACAGGTAATTTAAATTATGATTTATGCGGCAAACCTATAAGGCATCATAAATTTCCTGACAATGCTACAGATGATCCTAGTAATCCATATAATCCATATAGTACAGGTAATATGATTAGTAATCATTATGATCCTAATGACGGTACTAAGATACGTATACTTTCTGTACAATTTGATAACATAAAACCTCCTTTAGATAATGATGGCTTACCTATTAATAACATAGTAGGTTATGAAATATTAAGAGGATCACGTGAAGGAAATAAAAGTATTTTAGCCAAGGGGATGGTTAATAATATGAGAGAATATATTCCTGCTGTTAAAGGAGGAGATAATAAAACTTATCTTTATCCTAACTATCCTTATAATCCTACTGCATCAATACCTGATAATTGGAATGGGTATAATACATATCCTAACGCTATTGTAGATCATTTTTTAAGTGGGCTTACTCAGCCAAATGGAGATGGTACTATTTATGGTACATCAGGCAATGTGTTTAGTGGTCAACAAGATTTATTTAATGACTACAATGCTGTATTAGATAAAGATACTCCTTTAGGTATACCAATACTAAGCCACCCTATTACATCAGACTCATATTTTGATGGTTTAAATGGTTCTGAATTTCAAACTAATTTAAGAAAAAATCTTCTTACATTTCATTCTCCTGAAACTAATTTTAGAGAACCCTTTTTATCTAGCAAAGAACTTAAGATATATGGTGAGCTTATAGGAGATATGGAAGGAAGATTTCAATATCCTAAAAATCATCCAAGACATAAATTTATTACAAATAGTGCTTTCTTAGTATCTGCTATTGTTGGAATAGGATACGGAATGATTAGTTCTGAAGGTAAAAAAACAACTAGACATAAAGGTCCTACTATGGATTTTGGTGGTACATATAATCAAGTAGGTGTATCTACTGGTAGTACAGGTTTATTAGGTACTTCTGCTTTAGCTGCTGCTGCTCAAGTTGCTGCAGTGGCAACCGCTCAAGCTGCTGATGGTGTAACTGATAATGTTCTTTCTCATTCTATGTTAACTTTAATACAAAGTTCTATTGGTATTGATCCTAATCAAAGTAGAGATTTATCATTAACAACAGCTGGTGGTATTGCAGGTGGTGTTTCTGGAAGAGGGCATACAAAAGAATTTGAACAAACAACAACACCATGGTCAGCAACACCTCCTCTTTTAAGAGTTACACAAGGTATACCTAGTTTTTTAAGTTTTTGGGCTGAAGGTATTAATAACATTCTTAATATAATATATGCTTTTACACCATTTAGACAATACGCATTACAACAAATATCACATTGTTTTTATGATAGATTTGCTGCACCAGATCAAGGTGATATAAGAAGATCTGTTGAGAATCAAAATTATCTAGCTCCTGTTTTACAAAACTTTGCTTTAGAATATAAAATTAATAATTTATTTAGATCTAGAACAGTAGCTCTTAAGATAGGAAAAGATATACCTTATCCTTATAAACATCCTGATGGAAGAGATGATACTCAAGCATTGTTTTCAGATGTTTGGGACAGAGCCGGAGATGAAGAAGTTTGGAGTCAAGATCAAAATATTAATACAACTTTTAATAAACCTGCTACCTCACATTATGTAGCATTAAAACAAAGATTAGATAATCAGTATGGGCAAATTGCAAGTGTTGTTCAAATTCCAGTTTCAACAGATGCTACACCTATTAGTGAAACAATGTCACCTGTTTTACATAACGGGGATACTTACGTAGGACGTTATACTGAAAAAAATACAATGTTTTTCTTTTATGATTGGCTTAATGGTCAACCTGATGGAGCTACTTATAATTATAAATTACGTAAATATATTTCACATCCAAGATTTTGGATGGATACAGATCCTTTTGATATAGGAGAATTTACATCTAGTCTGGCAAGTATTTTTCAAAGTTCAGCACCTCCACCAGGTTTTGATCCTTTAATGGTTGATCCTGTATTAGCAGCTTTTAATGATCCAAGTTCTGATACTTATGATCCTCTTGCTCCTATTGCTGTATGTGAATGTGGTGAAATATCTCAAGGTGTTCTTTATACAAACAGTGCAGGTATAGATGTTATTAGTGCTTGTTATTTAACATCTCTTCCGTGTGATGGTGGAAACATAGATTTAACTAGTACAATTGAAGACTTTTGTGAAGAACAAGTAAAAGCAGAACAATTAACAATTTATTTTAATTTTATTGAAGAATGTGCTTGTTATCAGTCACAAGCCCTAGACGAGTGTAATGAAAATTTAGAAGAGTATCCTACAGAAGCAGATGTAACAGATTTATTTCAAGCTCCTCAGTTAAATCCCCCATGTGATTCTTCTTTAGTAGGTGATGGTACATACGATTTTCCTTATGAAAATCAAACTGGTAATGATTGCACCACATGTCCTACTTGGACTGGTGCTCCTAATTATCAAGATGAAGATAATTCACCTTCCGGAAAATGGTTTAGAAAAAATAAAAGAATTCAAAGAAAAATTGAAAGAGCATTAAAAAAAGCAGAAAAGAAAAGAAACAAAATATTTAAAAAATATAATGATTGTCTTGATGGAGATCAAGAAGGTTTTTGGAGTCAATTAACAAGTGGAATTGTAACTCCTAATGATAAATTTGGTTTTGATATGAGAACTCCAGGCAGACTTAGGTTTGCAGTTAAAGAAGCATTTATGTATTTATTTAACTCAGGTGTTCGTGATTTTTATTGTGAGTCTGAAATTAATATAGATTTAAGAGATTGGGGAGAAAAACAAGAAGAAAGACATTATGATTATGAAAGATATACTGATTTAGCTGAAATTTTTGATATAGATCAAATTAAAGTTGGCAACTTTATGAAATATGATTATAGTTTAAGTGCTTCTAAAATTTTTATTAATAGAAATCTTACATGGGGTAATGTACAAGCTAGAGATTACGATCCTGACTTGGCTGAGACATGTTATATTTATCGTCCTAAAAGAATGTTATATTCTTTACCTCAAGATGTAGAAAATAAAAAAGATAATTGGAGAGTATTTTTAACAAACAATTATAAAGATTTTAACAGTACTCCTGTTACTATTAAACCTATTTCTAATAATGGAGCTTTAATAGCATTTGATAAAGAAAGTCCTGTAAAATTTTTAGGAGTTGATAATTTAAAATTAGATGCCGGAACTAAAATTACTATTGGAGATGGTGAATTATTTAGTCAACCTCTTCAAAATCTAGCTAATGCTGATCAACCTCATGAGTATGGTTCTTGTCAAAATAGATTATCTGTAATTAATACTCCTGCTGGTTTATTTTACATAAGTCAAAATCAAGGTAAAGTATTTACTTATGGTGGAAAAGGATTACAAGAGATTTCTAATCAAGGTGTTAAGTGGTGGTTTGCTAAGTATTTACCATATCAATTAACACAACATCCTACTGCATTTTTAGATCCGGTTACTGGAGAACAAAGACTTTTTGATCTTGATGATAATCCTGTAATAGGTATAGGATGTCAAGCAGTATATGATAATGAAAACCAAGTAATATATTTTAGTAAAAAAGATTGGGTTATTAGAGAAGATATTGCTGATGTTGTTACATATGATAAAGGAAGATACTTTAAAGTAAATGGTGTTTTAACTGTAGAACTTGGTGACCCTGCTTATTTTAAACCAGCATCATGGACTAGGTCATTTGATCCTAAAAGTAGACAATGGATTAGTTTTCATGATTGGCATCCTGATCTTACTTTAGCTAGTAAGAAAACATTTATGACAACTAAAGAAGATGGTCTTTGGGTTCATAATGATACATGTCAAAGTTTCTGTAATTTTTATGGGGATGATTATCCATTTGAAGTAGAGTACTCATTACATACATCAGGACAAGTAAACACATTACGTAATGTTATGTATCTAATGGAAGTATATACTTATGCTGAAAATTGTTATGATAGATATCATGTTTTAGATTTTAATTTTGATGAAGCTATTGTATATAACTCTGAACAAGTTTCAGGATTATTAAAATTAAATCTTACTCCTAAAAATAATGCACCAGAAATTGTAGATTACCCAATTATTAATGTTAATAATATTGAAATTCTTTATGCAAAAGAAGAACAAAAATATAGATTTAATCAGTTTTGGGATATTACAGATGACAGAGGAGAATTTACTACTTTTGAAAGAACTATATTTGATACAGAACCTAATGGTTATGTTAGACCTTTAAATGCAAATAATTTAAATTATGATAAATTTCAATTGGAAAGAAAGAAATTTAGACATTATAAAAACAATGTAATATTAAGAAGGTTAGTATCAGGAAATAAAAATATGATTGTTGCTATGGCAGTACAGATGAACTTAAATTCACCAAGATAATGAGCTTTAATAAAAAACAATTAACTAAAGATAGCCCTAAGAAAAATTCTATAGATCTTAAGTTAAAACCATTTACAAAAAATCCTAATTATAAATATGGGTTTTCAAATTTTGAACCTAAAGAAGGAAATATTATGTTAGGTGCTGGTTTTGGAAATAGTAAAATAGGAATGGGTGCTATGGGAATGACACCTTTAGATGCAGAGAATAGAAAATACTTTAAAGGTTTAGTAGATGCTAATATTAACTATAATGTAAATCCTAATTTAAACTTTAAATTAGGTATCAATGATGTTATAGGTGGAGGATTTAATCCAAATTTTAATGCTGGAATTAAATATAAGTTTGGAGCAGGTGGAGGTTTGCTAAGTCAAACTATGAAATGCAATAGTTGTGGTTGGTCATGGAAAGCTGTTGATGGAGGTAATGATATATATAACTGCCATAAATGTGGTGGTAAAGCTTTACCTCAAAATTTTAGAGAAGGTGGCTCAACGTATGAAGGTGGTGGTGAACCTGAATATATATATTTAGAGTTAGATGATAATGCTATACAACAGTATAGAAATGGAGGATGGGTAGTTGAAGAAATGCCTGAATATAAAGAAGGTGGTGCTAATCCAAATGATCCTCCTAAAAAAAGTGATGATGGTGCAATACATGTGACAGACCCTAATGACCCAGATTATTTAAAATATTTAGAACATAATAAACTCTACCGTAAACTAAAAAACAATCTTAGAGCAAAACAAGCAAAAAACGCAGAGGGTAATTTAAAAAGAGCTAAAGACTGGCTAGATATGGTAAAAAATGATTGGGGTGAAACTTATGATGACCTTAATGATAAAGACAAAAAGTATTATAACGAACAGCAAAAAGTAATTGCTGAAAAAGGTATAGATAAAGATTTTTTTTCATATTCAAAATGGGATGTAGATAAAGAGAGAAATCAAGGAAGAGATGTGTTGTTAAGTGACGAAGATGAAAGTTATTTAGAACAGGCTAAAGCTCTTGGATTAGATATTAGATTTAAAGGAGGAACTGATTCTAAGTTCAATAACCCTATTGTACCTAGACCTAAACAAAAATATATTTTTGATAAAGCAACTAAACATAAAGACAAAATTAAAAATTATAAAACTGGTTTAGAAGAGTATAGTAAAGAAGTTAAAGCTTTTGAAGAATATGATAAGGGTTATAATCAAAGAAAAGAAGATTGGAAAAATAATTACAATTCTTATAAAGAAAAGTTAAATAAAGATTGGGGAGAAGCACGAAAAGTTCAAGATTGGAAAGTAGGTTTAAATAATGCTGATGGTAGAGGTGTTGACTACTTAATTAACCAAGGGTTTGACATAGATGATATTACTTGGAATGACCTACATTGGGTGCAACAAAATATTATAAAAGAAGGAGAAGGATTTAATTCAAGCAGTTCTTTTATAAAACCAGTTTTAAATAAATTTACTGAAAAGTATACTGGAGTTAACCCTGCTAAGCCTACTAAACCTAAAGTAACTTTACCTGAAGGATATTCATATAAACAATATCCTAGTAGAGATGGTGATATGAATGATTATCTAAAAGGAAATAAGAGAATATCTAGAGAAGAGTTTATTGAAGCCACAGGGTATGCTCCTGTACAATATAGAGAAAGACATATCAAAACACCTGATTTTCAAAAAGGTGGTTCAACAGAACCTGAAATTATAGAAGCAACTTTGCCTCAAGAGGCAATTGATTTTTATATAAGTCAAGGATATGAAGTAGAATATTTAGATAAATATCCTTTAGGTGGTGTAATATCACAACATGGTTGGGATTATAAAAAAGAAGGTGATGAATATTTAACTAAAAAAGCTGATGCTGCAGACTGGATTACAGCTAAAGGTGACGCACTAAAAGCTATTAAATCTAATGTGTATAATGAACCCGTATCTGCACCTACACCTCAAACATCAACTGAACAAAGTACAAGTTCAGCACCTAGAACAACAGAACAAGTTTCTATAACTGAATTACAACAAGGTCTTGCTGATGAAAAATATTACTTAGGTCCTAAAGGTGTAGATGGTTTTATGGGTAAGTTTACCATGGGTGCTCAAAAAGCTAAAGAAGCTGGAATATCTGCTGAAGATTATAATAAAAGATTTGAACAACAAGAATTAGCAACATTACCTGGTGTTACTGTTCCTTCAACTGTAGTTGAAAATGCTAATACAGGAACAACTACAACTAGACCTACATCAGTTAGACCAAGTGCCGCAGCTGAAAGTTCTTTACAGCAGGCATATGTAGGAGAAAGAGGTTGGCAAAGTGGTGAACCTGAAGATATAAAATTTTATAATAAAGATGATGAGTATTTAGGTGATAAATTTAGCACTTCCCCTATTATAGATATAAATGATGAGATATATTCTCATGCTGATGATTTTATAATAGATATGGAAGGAGGTAAACGAAATAAAGATTTAACTAAAATGAAAAGTGAAATGCACCAAATAAACAGAGATGCTGGATCTTGTTTAAAAGGAGCTCTTAATTGTAATCAAGCAATGGTTGCTAATAAAGTAGGTGCAAATTCAATTAGAGGACTGATAGCTCAAATGGATACTCAATTAGCAAGTAATACTAGATATAGTATTCCTAGTCAGGGTGGAAGTGTAGGTGACCGTAAAAGAGGAGTATATAAACATACTAAGGGTTATGATGCTTGGGAAACGGGTGATGCTTTAGTTGGTGAAGGGTTGGCTCAAGATTTATATAAAATAGAACCAGATCATAAAGATTTTAATAGGTCTAAGTATAAGCTAATGACTACAGATTTTAAAGAAAATTATGTAGATAAAGGTCTTATTCCATTAGGAGCTTTAGTATTCCAAGGAAACACAAGGCATAAAGATTATACAGATCCTAAATATGGAAACAGATCTAGTCATGGAACTACTGTAGTAGGTTTTAATAAAGAAGGTTTGCCCTTAATATATGATAATGGAAACCTAACTCCAATTACAGAACCTTTATTAGCTATTAATAGAGTAGTTATACCTAAAGGTTATGAAAATTATACTTATTCTAATCTTAAAAAAGGTAGAAGAGCACACATAGAAAGCTTAGGTTATGATCCTGATAACCCTGATGAACCATTAGTAAAATATAAAGCAGATCCAATACATAAAGATTATGTAACTAATATTTATAAAGGTATCCATAAAGTAAAAGATAAAGTAGGAATTGATTATAACATACCTGAAAATGTTATGAGTAAATTATCTAAAAGAGTTGTTGGTATTGGAGGTAAAGAATCTAACTTTGGAAATTATGGTGATGAAAAAGTTAGTTTTTTAAGACAATTAGCTATTGAAACAGAAAGTGGTTTAACTAGTTCTTTAGGTAAACCTATAATTAAGGGAATACAAAATCAATATAAATTACCTATGGCTCAAGTAAAAGCAGCTTCTGGTAAAAAGACTTATCCTGATTGGAAAATTGAAATAGCAGCTTATAATAATGTTGATGGTGATATGGATAAGTTTAAAGCTGAATATACTAAACTTAGAAATAAATATATGAAGCCAACAGTATTAGATGATGCTGGATATAACTCTTCTTCTGTAGGTGTTTTTGCAATAAAAAAATTACCTGAGTATGCTGAAAAAGAATTAGGTATATGGAAAAGTGATTTATATGGTGCAACTGTTGATGATGACCAAGAATTTCAAAAAGGAGCACAAGCTTCTTTAGTTCATTTAGTAGAATCTTATACAGAACTTAAAAATAGATATAAAGAAAAATTTGAACTTACTGATGATGACTTAATTGATTTAGCTACTGTAGCATATAATAGTGGAGGTAAAGCTTATGATGAAGACTTCATACAGTTTTATATCAAGGATAAAAAGATGCCTGATAACTACTTAACTAAAACTAAAAAGTTAGAACAGAAATATGCTCCAACTTCTGAAGAGAGATTAGCAGAAGCACAAGAAGCTGCAGCAATACGTGCAAAAGAACTTAGACCTTCTTACGTTAATGCTGATAATTCACTTGATGCTGAAAAATATAGAGAAGTATCTTTTGTTTCACCAGATATAAATACTTATAATGCACCAGTAGCTGAATCTACTGCTGCAAATGTATCAACTGTACCATCATGGATAAATGAACCTGTAATTCCAATTCCATCTTCTAATAATTCTGGAAGAAATTCTTATTTGGCAAATGCAGTAGCATCAGGTACATCATCTTTTCCTGGATTAACGGGTTCAAGATATTCTTCAAGTTTACGTAAATATGGTGGAGAAGTAAAAGGAAAAGATATATTTATAGAGTATTTAAAAAGAAAAAAGGGCATATAAACCTTCAATATTTAGAGGATATGTCAGAGAAATTTCTTATATTTAATATAACACCTATTATCAAATGAGAAAAGTAAGATTAAGAAAACCATGTCTTGAATGCGGAGATAAAAACTCAAATGCTATTAAGAACAGTAACTCAAAGTTTATGAAAAAAAAGGGAGGGGCCCCATCTATTGCTAAACAAAATGAAACAATAGACAGTATTAGTACAGCAAGAAAAGATATTTTTTTAAATGCAATATCTAATGCAGCACAAGAACAAATGATGAATCAAGCAATGATGGAAGCAGAGCAAAACTTTGTACCACCTGGATATAACTATGGTGGAGTTCCAACTTATAATGTTGGTGGAAGTTTTGGTTTTGCTATGAACCCTCAAGCTCAAGCAAATCAACTTATGTATGCAAATGAATTAGCTAATGCTAATGCTAATCTTAGTAACACTAGTTGGTTAGGTGATTTTGGCAATATTGATTTTGGTAAATCAGAACAAATGAATATTGAAGCAAATAATCCAGAAGCTAAAAAATGGTATAAGGATTATTCAAAAGCTTATAGACAAAATGAAAGGAAACAAAAAAGAAATTTTTTTAATAATGCTTATGGTGGAACTCCTAATTATTTTAAAAATGGTGGATTTCCAATGTATGAGCCAGGAGGTGATACTGATGTTGAAGAAACAACTAATAATATAAATACCAAAAAACCTTGGAATAATTTTAATTTTACTTACACTGGTTCTGATAGAGTTCAAAATCCACGTCCAAATCCACGTCCAAATCAAGGTTCTGGTTATGGCGTTAAATTAGATTTTAATAATGTAAATTATGATGATATAAATTATGGTCTTAATAGTAGAAGGTCTTCATATAATAGTGGCCGTGACAATTTCTTTGGTGTTGAAGAAGCAACTGATGATGAAACAATAACTACTAATGAATCTACTAATACTACTAAAAAGAATAAATCTAATACAAAAACAAAAGATAATACTCAAGCTGTTGATGATGCTTTAAAAGGAAAAAAAGAAATTACTACTGAATCTACTGATACTGATGAAGGTACTGAAACTAATGATGAAAGAGATTTAACAGGAAGCATAGGAGCTAGTGATATTAATGGTACTACTAATGCAGGTAATACTGGAAACAATGAATATATACAAGGTAACTGGTTAAAAGCTAAAGGATTTAGGGGAGCTCCTGTATATATGCCAATTCCAAGTATGAATGGTCAAGCAGGATTAACTCCTGGTTGGGATTACAGTGAGGAAAAAAGAGGACCATTTGGTTGGGGCGGTAGAAGAAGAACATGGTCATACAATCCTCAAACTGGACAAAATGAACCTGTAACAAATCAAAATCAACCAACTAATAATTCTTCAGCTGGTTATGACTATGATGGTGATAATGTACCTGATGCTGGTCCAATAAGACTTGCAAATTCTAATGGTAATAATCCATTTAATATTGGTTCAATAAGACCTACAAATTCTAATGAACCAATAAACATGTTAACAGATGGTACATATGATTATAGTAATATGAATGTACCAATGTTTGATGATGGTCCACCTAACATGAATCCTTTTAATCCAAATCCTTGGAATAGAGATTTATTATCTTACGGTTATGGTGAAGATCAAACTCCTATTATACCAGGTAAAGAACCACAAGCTGCTGGAAAGTATAAACATGATACAACCCCATTAGATATAGCTAGTGTTTTGGCATCTTCATCTATGGAACAAGTACCAGTGCCAGATGTTCCAACAGATAGAATAGATAGAACAGATGCAGAAGCTCAAGAAGCATATGACCAAAGAGAAGCTGAAAATAATAAAGCAGCAATGTTAGATGCAGAAGCAAGATTAGATGCAGATCTTGCTGCTGAAGAATATATGAAAAGAGGTGGTGTTCCTAACTACTTTCATGGAGGAGTGCCTCATGATCCACCACCTGGCTTTTCAGAACAAATGGCATATGGTTTTAAAAGCGCAATCCCTCAATCTATGAATCAGAATAGAGGATTTGAAGAATTTAATATGTTATATGATGATCCTACTAGTAAAGCTACTAAACCATTTACTAATAACACATGGATAGCTAATAAAGAATTATCTCAAGATGCTAAAGCAATAGCTGCAGCTGCAAGAGCTGAAGATTTATATGATAGACAACAAATAGTAAACCAACAAAAAAAAGAAGAAGCTTTAAATAATGCTTATAGCTTACGTAAACAATACGGTGGAGTTGTGCAAGAATTAACTCAATCTGAAATAGATCAAATTTTAGCAATGGGTGGTAAAGTTGAATATCTAGATTAATACTTATTATGAAGAAAAGAAAAGTTAAAATAACTCAGTTACCTAAAGCTAAAAACGGAGGTGATAAAACTTTTGGTTTACAAACACCTCCTCATGATGCAACAGTTTCTCCAGGTCCAGGATCATATCATGGTGGAAATGATCCTGAAATTAAAGTTAATCGTACTCTTAAACCAACATCTAAAGAAAATGCTACTTTAGAAGCTGAGTTAGGAGAAACAGTTATAACTAATTTACAAGGAGAAGGTATACCGGAATTTTACAAGATTGCTGGTAAACCTCATTCTAAAGGTGGTACTCCATTAAATTTACCAGCTAATTCATTTATATTTTCTAAAGATAGATCTCTTAAAATAAAAGATGAAGAAATTCAAAATCAATTTGGAAAAACATTTAAAAAGTCAGGATATACTCCTGCAGATATTTCTTTATCTTTTGACTTAAACAAATACAGAGAAATTTTAGTAGATCCTTCTTCAGACAAAAAACAAAAAGAAACTGCTGAGTTAATGATTAAAAACTATAATCTTAAATTAGGTGCTTTAGCTTTAGTTCAAGAATCTATGAAAGGTTTTGAAGATGGTATTCCTGCTGTTGCTTTACCTTATATGGAACATATGGGTCTTCAATCTTCTGATTTATTAGGTACAGGTGGTGAATCACAACAACCTATGCCTCAAATGAAAATGGGTGGTCAATCTGGAAAGAAAAGAAAATGTAAAGTTACAATGCCTCAAATGAATTATGGTGGTGTACCTAAATATTTTCCAGGTGGTCCTACAATGGGTCCTCCTACAGAAGATGAATGGTGGAGCCAACAACAACAAGGAGATGATTTTTTTAGTATTAATCCTGCAATGACTCAAGATCAAGCTGCAGAAAATATGGCTAAGAATTTTGATACTGTAGCAATAAATAAATTTAATATTAATCCTTTTAAACAAAAAGCAACGTGGGATGGTGCTTTTGGAGCTGCTACACAACTGGGTAACTTAATAAATACAGATAAAGCAGGTATGCAAAGAGATCTTCTTGGAAGTACAGCTTTAGAAAATATTGCACAATCTTATGAAGGTACTACAGGTTTTGACACATTTAATCCTGTTGGAGTTAATAAGCCTGATCAACAAACACCTGTACAATTTACTGGTATGGAATCTGGTATGGCTAGGATGGGAGGTACTAAAGGTAAACGTAAATGTAAAGTTACATTACCTAAAGCAAGATTGGGTATTCCTAGATTTGGTGGAAATCGTTCTGTATATAATCAACCATCAGCACCAGTACAATCTATGAGATATGATCTTGAAGAAGATGCTGTAATATGGCCTGCTGATAAAATTGACAAAGCTCAAGCAGGTGACTATGTAATGATAGACGGAGTTCCTAAAAAACTTACAGGAAAAGCTTTAGCAAAATATGATGATAAATATAAAGATGAAAGTTTAGGTTTATCTGGTAAATTTCAAGATGCTTATGGTCTAATGAGAAGTAAGATTGATGCTAGTCCTAAGTTACAAGCAGCTATTATTACTCAATATAAAGAAGATCTTAAAAACCTTACTCCAGGAAAAAACTTAAAAAGAGAAGATATTGTTGCTATGCAGAATATGGATTCTGATCAAATCATTAAAAACTTTTATGACTTTCAATTAAGAAATTATAAAGTTGCTGATAAGGTTAAAGACTTAACAGGAGATGATAAAAAAGCATGGGACAGAGCTGCTGGTAAAGGACAAGTATCTAAAGTATTAAAAGAACTTGGGTATAGTGATGAAGAAATTGCTAATACTGGAGCCACATCTGCTTTTCAAAATACTTATGCTGCATTACAAAAAGTTGCTAATTCAGGAGAATTTGATGAAGAACTTAAAGGTTTAAATGTAGGACAAGTTGGTATGGCTGATGAAGCTGGTGCAGGAACAGATTTAGCTACTATATCAGATGTTGATGGTTGGTATGGTAATACTACAGCAGGTGAAATAGTTCTTCCTGTAGAAACTGAAAATGTTTATGAGGATGTAAAAGAATTCAAAGAAGATCTTGGAATAGAACAGCCTGAAGGGTTTCAACCTAAAATAGAAGTACCTGAAGCTCAAGCATGGTTACAAGATAAAAGAAACTTAGCATCTGCTACACATGATTATTTAACAGCTAAGAAGTATGACCCATGGCAAGCAGGTCTTTTTTATAATGAAGCTACCCCTACTTTTCAAGACTTTAGAGGAACTGCTGCAAGAGTAACTTCTTTAGGTACTGGCATGGGAGATTCTATGGCCACATTTGCTGGACCACAATCTTTTAATTCAAGAATGTCTGATATATCACGTAAAGGTACTCAAGGTATTCTTCAAGCACAAGAAGCAGAACAAAGAGGTAATGTAAATGTTGCTAATCAATTTGCTTTACGTAATGCTGCAGCTAGAAATCAATTTGGTTTAATAAAATCTAAATTAGCTACAGGATTATATGATAAACAAATTGCAGCTAATCAAGCATTTGATAATGAAAAGAGAGCTCTTAAATGGAACATGTTAGGTATGGCAAATAACTTAACTACTAATAAATGGAAAACAGATACTATGAATAGATTATATCCACAGTATTCTATTAATCCACGCATTGGTGGAGGTATGTATTTTGATCCTAGTCAAACTACAGAACTAGCATCTACTAATGCAGGAGCAACTCCAGTTGAAACCTTTCAATCTCTTAAAGGTCAAATGCCTGATGTTCAAGATAACATACTTTGGGAAATGGCTTCAGGTCAAAAAACTAAAGCTATTCCTGGTAATACTCAAGATGAAAGAGCTTACCAACCTCAATATCCTAACTTTGCAGTAGGACCAAACAGTAATCAAACCACATAATAAACTTATGAGGTTTGATAAACTTATATTATTTTTGAAGAGTAAATAAAAAGATATGTCAACATACTTACAAGGCTTTCAAGCATACATACCACAAATACAACCTTTTACACCTGATTATAATTTTTATCAGGGGGCATTAGAAATGAAACAAGGTACATATGATGCTGCTAAAAAGCAACTATCTTCTATGTATGGTTCATTATTAAATGCACCTTTATCAAGAGAAGATAACATAGAAACAAGAGATAAGTTTTTTAAAGCTATTGACCAAGACATTAAAAAGATGGCTGGAATGGATTTATCTTTAGCTCAAAATAGTGAAGCCGCTATGGATGTTTTTAATCAGCTTACTGATAATAAGAATGTAGCTCATGATATGGTATTTACTAAACAATACCAACAACAGCAAAGAAAAGGACAATACTTAAAAAATTGTGTAGATCCTGAAAAGTGTGGTGGTGCTTGGTGGGAAGGTGGTGACCGTCTAATGCAATATGGAATGGAATCTTACAGAAGAGCAAGCAAACAAGATGCTCTAAACATGAGTGCTCCTTCTTATGTGGGTCATCAGAACGTAATGACTAAAGCTATGAAAATAGCTAAAGACTTAGACCTTAACATAACTCAAGATACAATAGAAGGTGGTTACATTGTAACTACTAAAAATGGTGCTTTAGCTGAACCTCATATGCAAAATATGTTATTTGGTACATTAGGTAATGATCCTAAAGTAGCTGAGTATTATAAAGCTTCTGCTAAGTTAGCAAGACAAGATTTTATGTATAGCAATGAAGCACAGTATGGTTCTTTAGAGGCAGCTGAGCAAGGATATATACAATCTGTATTAAGCCAATCTAATCCTGCACAAGAACAAATGCAGATGGAAAAAACTTTAGATGAAAAAGTTGATAATACTAAAAGGAAAGCTAAACAACTTGAAGATAAAGCTAAAAATTCATTACCAGAAGATAGAAGTGCTATTGAAAAAATGTTAGATGATTTACAAGCATCAGCCGTTGGTTATGAAACATCATTAGAAAAAGTAAAAGAAGTTAATCATCAAACTAAGATGGCTACTACACAAGCATCTATGACTGGTGCTCAAATAGATAATTTAATAGCTGCAAATTCATTACAAACAGATCTTACTCAAGCTGCACATTCTTTAGCTTATAAAAATTATGAACAAACACTTAAAGAAGATCCCTATTCAATGGAGTCTGTTAAGCATGGTAATAGAATGACTGAAATGAAAGCTCAGCATCTTTTAGATAAAGATTTAGCACTTTTTAAAAATGAGCTAAAAGAAAAATTAGAAGCAACAACACTTAAAGGAGGTGCTGAACATAATGTTCCTGTAATAATGCAAGAAGGTGTAGTTGGTGGAAGTGCACCAACAGATGAAGCTTCACAAGATATGCTTGAACGTGGCTTTACACAATATGAAGAAATTTTTGAAGAATTAGAAGGAGATGTAAGTAGAAATGAAAAAGTAATTCTTTCACAAGTATTAGATAGAGCACAAGCAGAAGCTGAAGGAGGTAATGCTATAGCTCAAGAAGATTTTGTTACTCTTGTTGCAAACCTGGCAATGGCTAAGTTTGAAAGTGATGGTGATATAGGTAAAGATCCAATTAGTGCAATACAACTATCAAGAGATATAATGAAAGATCCTGCTGCTATGGCAGCACTTGCTGGTAAAAAGGCAATTGCTGAAAAACTAAATAGTAACATACCAATGTCTGAAAAATATGCATTAGCTAGACAATACGCTAACAATAATAGTGTTGATGATATTGAAGGATATCAAGTAGATTTAGTTTATGATGCTATAATGCCTGGGCTAACTTCATTAAAAGATGGTAATCAATATACACGTGATTATTTAGCTCCTATATGGATGAATGATAATATAATGTCAGCTAGACAAGATATTGAAGCTAAAGATGCTCATCTTAAGGGTTTGAAAAATTGGTATAAAAAATCTGCCAATGATGCTGCTGCAGCTGTTAGAACTGCACCAGATAAATGGAGCATTAAAGATGTTGTTGATCCTAATATAGATTGGCAAAATTTTAAAGGTAATAAATACTTTAATAATAATTCAACTGAAATACCAGGTACTACTCTTGCTGATGGTATTGAATCTTATTATGATGCTAATGGTAATGTAAATACAGAAGAAGCTTTTATTAAAAAAATGGAGTCTAAAGGACACAGTAAAAATTTAGCTAAAAACTTATGGGGTGGAACCACAGTTGATGCACACATGGGTCATTATATAATGTCTTGGGGTAATGCCGTTGGTACTACAGCAACAGGAGTTTTTGGAGATGCCCTTGAAGCAGTTGGTATGGGTATTGATTATTTACAAGGCGGTGTGCCAGAAGTAGTCAGAGAAAAAGCAATGGGAAATGCATGGGGTCAAGGTATGGGATATGATTATGATGGTGCTACGTCTATGGCTAACTGGATGGCTTCAGAACAAGGGTCAGAAACAGGTTATGGTGGTAATTCTATTCATACTATAGTTAAACAAGCTATAAGTGAATATGCTAAACCGGATGGTGATATGGCTTGGACTGGTGTTACTGGTGCAGGTAATGTTGCAGCTAAAGGTCAAAAGTATAGAGTGATAGATCCTTCTTCTGCTAACTCTGTAGGTGCTATGGCTATGAAAGGAATATTTGAAGATTATTCAAGATCAAATTCTGTTGCTCAAGTAGGAGGATTTGCTATAGAAGCACCAGATGAAAGCCAAGAAGCAGCTGCTGCTATTATGAATGCTTATGAAACTGATTTTTATAGCATGAGTGTTAAAGATAAAAACAGACCTATTACATCAATGGTTTATTCTGATGTAGCAGCAAGTGATGCTAATAAGATGGGGGTTAATATAAAATTTAATCAAAATTGGATAAAAAAATTTAAAGGTACAGCTAAGCAACAAGGAATGCTTGGCGACTCTTATGATGATATTTTAGCTAATGGTGTTACTTTATATATGGATAGAGATGGTGCTACAAATATAGCCACTGCAGCATCTGGTAAAACTTCATTAGAACATCTAATGAATATTACTGGAGTAATACCAATGGATCAAGCTGGAGGTGGTTATACTGATGACTTTACGATCAAAGCAGAAAATGGTATGTACAAAGCAAGTGGAAGAATACAAGCAGGTGTTGACCCTACTACAGGAGAAAAGCAATGGGAATACTTTCAAACTTTACATTCCGGAGGTTCAGATATAAATGATCTTACTAAAAAAATAAATGGTATGTTAAGTGAAGTAAGAAGTATGAATATAGAAAATGCTAATTTATATTTAAAACAACAAATGTCTAAATTATAAACTTATGCCTGAAAATGATTCTACACCAAGATCTACACCACAATATGATGATTTAGAATTTAATATGGCAGGTGGTGATAATTATGATCCAATTAATGAGGACATAACTAAACCAGCACCTTCTAAAATTAACATGGGATTACCAAAAGGTATGAGCATGAAAGGACTTGAAGGTTTACGTGGAGTAGTAGATCCTAGGATTATGCCTGAAAATAATCCTAATACAGCACAACTAAAACATTTATTAAAAGGAGGTCCTGAAGATATAAATCCTATAAGTCATGAAGGGATAAAGAATTTTCTTATAAATACTCAAGCTCAAGGAATGGACGTAAAGTCTGATCCTTTTAAAGGAGGTAAAAGAGTTATGTTGGATTTGCATGATGCAAACAACATGAATCAGTTCTATGATAGATATGCTGCACATTCTGATTTTGAAAAGCTTGGATTTAGCCCATTCCGTGATAATGAAAAATTATATAATCAGAATACAAGTTTTTGGGAAGAAATAGGAAGAGCTTCTGGAGAATGGTCTAGTCTTATGTGGACTGGTTTTAAAGATGCTGCAGGTTTTGGAGAAATGACTGATTTAAAAGCTGCTGAAGAATTTGAAAGAGCAATGGCTGTTGGTCAATCAACTGTAGGTGGTGCTACAGGGTTTACAACTAATTTATTTCTTAACTCAGGATATACTGTAGGTATTATGGCTGAATTAGCAGCTGAAGAAATAGCTATGGCTCTTGGTGAAATAGGATTAGGTATGGCAACCGTTGGTTCAGTAGGTTTAGCATCTGGAGCAACTGTTCCATCTATGGCTGTTTTAGCTGCACGCATGGGTTATAAAGCAACTACTGCTTTTAGTAAACTCAGTAAAGCTTGGAAAGCAGGTGGCAAAATGATGAAGGCTTTTGATAATATGAAAGATATTAATAAAGCTAGACAATATTTTAATAGTTCAGTGAAAGGATTTGCTAATGTTATAAATCCTTTAGACAACACTATGGATTTTTTCAGAGGTGTTGAAAAAATGGATGATGTTAATAATTGGGTTAAAACTTATAGAGGATTTGGTTCTTTCTATAAGGATGTTAGGAACGTACGTTTAGCATATGGTGAAGGTGCTCTTGAAGGAGGAATGGTATATAATCAGATGACTAGAGATATGCTTTCTGAGTTTAAGAATGAACATGGCAGAATGCCTACTGATGAAGAAGCTAATAAGATACATAGTACAGCTAAAACAGCTTCTGTTAATACTGCTTTTTGGAACATGCCTTTAATTATGTTTTCTAATAAATTAACTTTTGATGGTTTAGTTAGAGGAAGATTTTCAAATCTTAGTAAGGATCTTGTTGAGGTAGCAGGAAGAAAAGCAATCTTTAATCCTAAAAAAGGAGTTAAAGAAGCATTTCAATTACAACCTAAAAATTGGTTTAAAGCTAAATGGAATTATTTAAAAACACCAAGCACTTGGTTAAAAGAAGGAGCTTTATATAGTAAAGCTAATATAGCAGAAGGTTTGCAAGAACTTGGACAAGAAACTTTATCTGCCAGTTTTAAAAACTATGAATTAGCTAAACACAAAGGAGATCCATTAAGAGGTGGATATTATAGTTTTCTTGGAGATGCTATGAATGAACAGATTAGCATGCAAGGTCTTGAAACATTTGCTTCAGGTTTTTTAATGGGTGGTATGATTGCACCTATAAGTAATACTGTAGCAGCAACCACTCAAGGTGGAGAAACAACTAAAAATCTTTATAAGAGAGTATTTAAAAATGAGGAGTGGACTAAACTTAGAGATGAGAAAGATGCTAAAGCTGCAGAAACAATAAATAAACTTAATAAATTTTATGAAGATCCTAGTAAGTATCTTAGTGGAGATTTAGAAAACTTACAAGCCCAAGCTGAATATCAAAAAGCTGCTGATATAGCTTCTGAAAATGGTGACAGAAAATTGTATGAAGATGTAATGGATGCTTCTATGATTGATCATGTTAAGACTGCTATTGGTGCAGGAAGATTTGATACATTTATTGAAAGAATGGAAGAAATGAAAGGTCTTTCTGAAGAAGAAGCTGTTGAATATATGCAAGGAAAATCTTATCAAGATTATCAAAACAACCTTAATGCTAATATTAGAAAAGCAAAAAACATACAAAAAAGACATAAGTACTTTGCTAGTAAAAGACAAAATCCATTTAATCCTTCTAAGTATAAACAAATAGTTAATGGGGAAATGAATCCTCAATATATAGCAGAAGTAAAACAAAAACAAGCTTGGGATAATGCTGTAGATGAAGCTGTATTTAATCAATCAACTTTTGATAGAGCTTTAGAAAGACAAACTGAAGTACTTGCAGCAGCTAAAGAAAATTCAGGATTAAGTGAAGCTGCATATGGTGAATACAATGTACTGTTTGATTTTAAAAATATTCAAAGTGAAATAGATTTACTTAAAATTGAGCTTGAAGGTTTAAATGAAAAAAGTAAAGATAAAATTGTAAGAGATAGTGTTAAAGACAGAAGTAAAAAATTAAAAGCTCTTGAAGATTATGCTGATGCTCTTCAAGATATGTTGAGTAATCCAGGAGAAAATGAATCTATTCCAGAAGCTCAATATAAAAAAATGCAAAAAGCATATAATGGCTTTGTAAAATATCTTGCTGAAAAGAATGGAGATTTTCCTAATTATGACCAAAAAGATCAGTCTTTAGATTTACTATTAAATTGGTATACATTAGAAGGCAGAAAGAAACCAGCAATGGATGCTGTAAATATGTTATTAGATCCTAAAGGTTTTAATGAAGGTTATGAAAGATATAAAGAAATTCAAGATCTTAAAATGGCTGATAGAAAAGCAGAAATTGCTGAGTCATTAAAACAATATAGAGCTAAGCAGGAAACTAATCAGATGCTCAATGCTCTTGCTGATGAAGGAATGTTCTTTGATGTAAATGAATTAGAAAAATTAGAGAAAGAAGGAGTTGCTCCAACTAAATTTTATTATACAAATGATCAAGGAAATAATGATCAAGTAGTTAAAAATACTGATGACTACATGAAAGCTATTAATATTATTAGTAAGTACAATGCTATTACACATGGTATAGACATTACTAATGAAGATGGTGTACATCCTTATCATGGAATGTCAAGAGCAAAAAATAAAAATGACAAAAGAACATATGAAGATTTAGCTAAGCAGTTTGGATTTGATCCTAAAAAGCCTAGTACAAGAGTTCCTTTAAGGCAGGTGCTAGAATCTATTATTGATACTGAAAATAAATATACTACTGAAGCTGAAAAACAGTTAGCTAAAGAACTTTTAAAAGATGCTACTGATCAAGAGTTTGTTACTTTTTCAAATAGAGAAACTGTACCAGGAGCTTTTACTGATATGGCTCAAACAGTTATTGATGCTAGATATTCTTCAGAAAATTATAAGTATGGTAAAGAAGGACATCCTTTAGAACATATTATTCTTAAAGAAGAAGTAGGAAGAAGAGTGCAGGATAAAATTGAAAAAGATAAAGAGTTTGCTGATCAACTTGATTTATTAAGAAATGAGGCATTAGAAGCTTTTAAAATATTAAGTGAAGAAGATAAGAAAAAATTCTTTGCTGGACCATTTAATTTAATTGATGCTAAGGAATTTGCCAAAGCTGCAATGACCAATGAAAGATTTCAGACTTTTCTTGGAACGGTTACTAGTAAAATGGAAACTAAAACTGTTTGGGAAAGATTTGTAGATGCTGTATTGAAAGGTTTAGAAGAAGGTTTTGGAATTAGAGTGAGTGGTACTGTTCTAAATGCTGCTATGGATTTAATTACATCTAAGATTAGTTCTACTCCTATGAGCCCTTCAGTTGCTCCAACATCTACTAAAACTACTACTACTGAAAAAGCACAAGAAGCTGGGGATAAAGCAGGAGGTGCTCCACCTGTTGATCTTGGAGGAGAGATTCCTGAAGCTGTTCTTGCAGCACAAAATCCAAAAAAACTTAGGAAAAGTGTAGGTGGAAAAATGATTGATGCATTGAGAGAACTAGGATATAGTGAAACTCAAATTGCAGAATTTAAAAGAAAAGGTGCTGTAGTTGAAGCACAAAGAATTATTGATAATGTAATAACAGTAACAGATTATAATCAAGAAAAAGCTCCTGCACCGGATACTGCTAGAGAACAAGCAGCTTTAGATACAAAAGAAGAAATTGCAACTCTTATTCAGATGGTTATTGATACTCAAGATTATACTGTATGGAAAAAGTCTTATGAAAGGATTATAGAATTGATAGAAGAAGATGCATTATTAGTTGAAGAATCTTATAAAACAGATGAGCTTAATCAAATAATGTCTGATTTAAAAGCTGAAATTGCTAATAAAGATGTTACCTTTGATGAGTTAATTACAGGAGAACATGTTATATTAAATTATACTAATGAACCTATTGCTAAAGTTATTAGTAAAAATAGTGAATTAGGTATTATAACATTACAATATATAACTGGGGCAGGAAAAGAATTTGAAATTTCTGCAGAAGAAGTATCAGAAAAAATTAAGTTTAGAGATAGAGATATGGATTTATCAACAGAAGAAAAAGTACCTGAAGCAACACCAGAACAAAAAGAGAATATAGAGGCATCTTCAAAAATTGCAGAAACTCCTGCAGAAAAAACTAAAGAATTAGTAGAAAAAGCTAAAGAGATTAGTGCTGATGATGCTTTAAACAATTTAATAAATAATACTTGTAAATAATATGAGTGCTAATTGTACATTAACTCCAGAAGCTAGGGAAGACTTAGTTGTCCTTGTAGCAAAAAATATGATGGATATGGCTGATGCTACAGCCAATCTAAACATAAAAAATTACATGACTGAAATGTATAATAAGCTTGAACCAGCTCTTGGAGAAGTTCAAGCTCTTGTTTATGCTAGTTACGTTCCTAAAGTTCTTACAGAAGTTATTCCTTTTGATTCAAGAATTCTTAATTTAGTTTTAGATTCTGAAGTAAATATGAATGAGTTATATAGTTTATCTAAACGCTTATCAGATCCTACAACAGTATTAGAACTTACTAAAAAAGAATTACAATTAAAAGATGTAAAAAAAAAGAAAGTTAAAAGATTAAATAAATCTTCTAAATCTAAAAAGAAAGCCTCTGCTCAATTTGAATTAGATTTTGAAAACGGAGCTTATGTTTATAAAAGAGGAACCAAAGTAAAAATTTTAAAAGGTAATAATAAAGGAGAAACCTGGACAGTTGTTGCTGATGAATCTTTAATAAATGGTTCTAACAGAGTTACTGTAAAAAGTCCTGACGGCAAGTCTTTTAAAAACTTTTCTAAAAAGAATATTGAATTTGTTGAAGGTCTAACACCAGAATTATCAGCAACAGCATTAAGTCTTCAATATATGAGAGAAGACTTAAAAGCAGAAGAAAACTCTATATATAGAAGCCAAGCTGTAATAGACGCTCTTAAAGATGGTATTGCAGAACTAGAATACATGCTTGCTAATAATAGCAAGAAACCATTAACTCCACAAGAAAAACAAAAAGGTAAAAAGCCTGTTCCCAAAAAAAGAACATCTAATGATGATCTTTTAGAAATGAGGCATCATGAAAGAAGAGAAGGTATAGATAGTTGGACTTTAAGAACTAGAGCTGAAAGAGATGAAGAAGAGTTAAGAGCTTCTAAATCAGGTTCTCCACAAACAGAAGCTGAAGAAACAAAAGCTACTTATACTAAAGAAGAGATAGATGGAATGGCTCAAGAACTTATGCAGCTAGAAGCAGAAGTTGAAGAAGCAAAATTGAGAGTTTCTGAAGAGTTTAGAGATACAATTCCTCATGCTGTTGTTATTGATTATTGGGAAAAAATAACTCCTGCTTCTGCAAAAAAAGAAACTGGAACTAAAGTTGGTACACGCAGTGATATTCATATCTCATTATTATCTAAAGAAGGAAAGTCTGTTGAAAGAGCTGCTGAAAGCATGGCAGCAGATCATGGTGAAAGATTAGGTTTGGATGATGTTGACTTTAGAGAATTGATTATTGATGTCTTAATGGCTGGTACTTTAAAAAATGCTAATGAAACACTTATTGGAACAGAAGATAATAATTACAAGCTTGAAAGAATTGCAGAGATTGAAGCAATTCTAGATAGGTTTATGTCATCTGACCCAAATACAAATCAACCTAAACAAGATAATAAAGGTGCTGTACCAATAGCTCCTATAACTGGTACAAAACAAAAAGCAGTTGAACCTAATGTTATTCCTATTAATAAAGTTGAACCTCAAGTAAGAATAAACGCAGTAGCTGAATCTAAAGGAGTATTCCAAGCTAATGCTCCAAGTGTATTAGTTACTACAGGTAGGGAAGCTGAATATAAGGACCGTGGTTCAGAAGATTATAGAGTACCTTATGATAAAACTCAGCTAATGTATAAGATACAACGTAATATATTAGCTAAAATTGGGAAGAGTAAAAACAATAGAGGATCTGATATTACTTTAGGTAAGTATAGAGATGGAGTATATCTAACTGTAATGCATAAGAATAATCCTGCATTAGATACTGATTTAGCCACACTGGATTATGATGCTGATAGATTAGGTGTATTTTTAGTAGTTACTGATAAAACAGGTACACCTTTAAGATTTAATTCTACAACAGGAGGTGTAGCTAATGAAGGTGAACAAGCTATATATCCTATGCATCCTACTAAAAATATTATTGGTGTAGATGGAGAAACAGTTCTTAGTTCTAAAGAGTTAAGAACTGCAGCTCAAGCTTTAGCTGTTGCAAGAAGTGATAAAAATAATGTTGCTAAGTATGAAGCTCAAATAATATCTGAAGCTAAAGAATTGCATAAATTAAAAATGCATGCTTTACAAAATCAAAATGATTCTTCACGTATATTACAAATTAGTGGTGGCTCAATGGGCTTTATACAACAATCTAATTCTGATAGAACTCTTCTTAAAGGAAATGTTGATACAAGAGATTTAACACTTTCATTAGATAAAGGTATTGGTGTAATAGGTTATAGAAGCGGTTCAGTAGATGAACTTCATGGTTCAAAGTTACAACTTGAAAAACCAACTGTAAAACAAAGTGGAGTAGCTGAAACAATTAAATCATTATTATTTGATGATTTACTTGATATAAATGACAATCAAATTAGCTATGAACAAAGAAGAAATATGCTAAGATTGTATTTACCTGTTAATACTGAATTTATTCAACTTTGGAGAAATAAAGATGAAGAAACTAATGAAGGTCTTGATGACGGTGTATTTGGTGAGTATAATTTAGAAATTGGTACTGTAGATAATAATCCATCTTTTAGTGTAGACTTTAATGATCCAGCAAGTATAGAAAAAGGTAAACAACTATTTGATAGATTAGTTAATGAGGTTAGAGAAAAGGATAAAAATAAAAAATATAATACACAATATAATCAGTTTAAATTACATGTAAGTAAAGATGATATCAGTAGAGATACAGTATCAATGCCTGTTATAAATGGTAATGTAGTTGAAATAAAAAAAGTAAAGTACATGGATCTTGTTGTTAATAACAATTTCCAAGTAAACACTAAAGAAATTGGAGCTGATAAAAAATTAAGAAGAACTAATTCTTATTTCCAGTTCTCTATAAACCCTGCTGATTTTATTAAAAATAAAGAAGCTGAAGAAACTAGTACTGAACAACCAACACAAACTAGTGAGATTGAAGTTGTATCTAGATATACTAATGCTGATGTAAAAGCTAATCCAAATAAGATATATGTATTTGGAGATAATACTCAAAGAAAAGGTACAGGAGGACAAGCACAAATTAGAAATAATGAAAACGCTTTTGGAATAGCTACTAAGCTTGAACCTAATAACAGTGCTGCTGCATTTATGTCTGATAATGATTTACAATCTAATAAAGATGTTATTGATTCTGACATAGCTAAAATAAAAGCTGACGGTAGACC
>WLWF01000023.1_pt1 | contig 126833 bp, 109 predicted proteins | sample 6718331 | NCBI WGS metagenome assembly WLWF01 (sample SAMN12718692, study PRJNA515312) | sponge metagenome | isolation source: marine sponge | host: Mycale hentscheli | place: New Zealand: South Island, Marlborough, Capsize Point | collected 2003-05-01 | reverse complement strand
CACCCGTGAGATTGAGTGATGAAGATGATTTCAGGTCCAATGCACCCAACGCTGTCACACGGGCATTGTGAGCGGAAACATTTTCCGCCTTCAGGGCGATTCCCCCCAAGGATCGCAACACATCCGTATTGCCATCGGCTGCGCGGTCCAGATTGATAGTCGATGCAGTAACGGTCAGTGTGTCTCCCGCGGCAAGTTGACCGTCTCCAGCGTCAAGCCGGTCTGCCTCAACGCTCAGATTGCCAACATTGCTTTGTGCGCCGTCTTCGCGGGTGCCTGATGCAACCAATGCAGCATTACCCAGTGAAACAGAATCGGCTTTCAGGGATACATCGCCAGAAGAAGCAATCAGCGCATTATCATCAAGCGTAACGGCATCGTTAGCCTCTAGAACAATGGCCTCATCAGCAAACAAAGTCCGCTGGACTTCAATCGATTGGGTTTTGGACGTTGCACCGATGGCTCTCTTGGCACGTACATTGCCAAGTACCAGCTTGCCATCGGCTGTCAGGGTCATGCCATGGGCATTGGCAGCCATCTGTCCTTGAGTATTGACCCCTGCACCCCGATCGGTCGAAATAATCTTGATCCGGCCTGCATACATACCGCCCAGCAATGAAGAATCAATCGCCACACCGGGTTCATTCGCGTCAGAAGCAAGGGGCGTGATCAAGCCAGTTTGATACGCATAGCTGTTGCGCCCCGCGACCAGATTAAGATCACCGGCAACCTTGACCGGACCGCCAATACTGATCTTGCGCGACACCAGTTCGAACGCATTGACGCTATCAAGATTAGCCCCATTCAGGCCGATGTTGATATCACCTTTTTCAACCAACAGGCTCTTGAGCGAGCCATTGCTGTTCAGTTCAGGGCGAGCAGTAGCAAGCGTGACCCTGGGTGTATTGATAAAGCCACAGCCGTTACAGCTTATTCCATTAGGGTTGGCAACAATAACATCCGCTCGACTACCATGAACCTCAAGGGTTCCTTCCAATAGCGACCGCTTGGCGCTGATCACTTCATTCACTATAACCGATGCAGGTCCCGATGAGCTTAGGTTAGGGTTACCCTGAACCAGCCCACCCAATTGGGAGCGTTGCAGGGTTTGATTGGAATTGTTTAAAATCGCGCCCGGTTGCCCAACATTGAATCGATCATATTTATTATGCGAGAGACCGGATGCATTGGGCCTAACGATATTGACTAGAGGTACACCATTACCGGCGCTTTCAACCCCCGGTTGGTGGGCCGCTGCCGCATTCCGGGCCGCTGTTATCTCTGCCGCCTGCATGATCAACGGCTGGAAAGCAAGGAGTAAACACAGCAAATACGACACGGCTTGACGCCTCAAGCGGCTCATTGTGTTAGAGAAATATTGCGAATGCCTGTGTTTCCTGTTTCTAGCCATGCAATACATTGTCCGTGTTTTACACTGACATCAGCGATGAATCTTTATGATTGATTGACCATTAAAAAGCAAAATTGACCCGTGCATAAACCCATCCCGATGCAAAGACTGCCGCATCCAGATTATCGGATGATGCGACACTATCCGACCACGCCACATCGAAACCGATCCTGCCACCGCGGCTGCGCAATCCGATGGCCGCACCGGTCAGATTTCCGCCATCGATGCCAGAGTCCTCTTCCTCGAACACATGAGCAAAATCGATGGCTGCATAGGCTTCCAATGTTCCCAATGCTCTTGTAAATGGTTCGCTTTTTGATTGCGTCAACTGGAGGGCACATTCATTGCGCGTCATCACACCACGATTGCCGAACACAGCAGATTCGCGCAATCCACGAACCGTTGAATATCCACCATAAGCAACCTGCTCTGAGCCAAACAAAAGGTCTGGCGTATATTGCCCGCTTACCTGACCGTTATAGGTCGCGCTTAGATCACCCAGTTTGAAGGGCTTGAAATAACTGATGGAACCATTCACACTTCTAAACTGCCCCTTCGGCGAACCGGCTGGGGCCGTATCATCATCAAAAGCCCCCCCTATATCCAGACCCCGACTTATAACCGGCAAACGCGACCAGTTGACCGTTCCATAGTTGTCGGGAATGGACGAGTTCTAAAGTACCTATGGACAGGTCGCGGCTGGATACATCTATTCGGTTGCCCAAAATAAAATTCTCGGTCCGTTTCCATTTGAGCTTACCGGAAAATGACATGACTGAGATCTGAGAGTGTTTTAGATTATGCTAAACCACCCACTTAAAGAAGGGAAGAGCCCAGTTTTTCTTGTCATATTACGGTGTAGCCCCCATCTCAATTGTATGCAGTCTTTGCCCTTCGCCATCATAAAGACTTATAGTACCCACCATCGACTCGCGCCAACCGCCTTCAGTTAACAACATACAGCTTCCGTCTATTCCAACACTCACGCTCTTAACCGGTTTAGCTAATTGCGGTGGGACATATGCCCATGCCTGTGCTTTCGCGTGGGCGAGTGCTCCCGCTGCGTCACCGAAATTCTCTGATCAATAAAATCAGCCAGTTACGTTTCCGCGAAGCGCGAGACTCGTAATTTTTAAGGATGCTTATAAGTTAGTGTTAACAGGCCCTAAAAGGGTGCAAGGTAGACGCTCGCCTGTGGCATTATCCCGCTGCGCGCATCGCACTCAATGCATGGCTGCGCCGTAAGAAGTACCATCCGCCGCGGTGGGGGTCACCTGTCCATGTTACGAGTAGAGAGCCTGAATAAGCGTTTCGGCGGGATCCATGCCGTATGCGATCTGGACCTAGAGATAGAACAGGGCACGATCACCGGTTTGATCGGGCCCAACGGCGCCGGTAAAACCACCTTGTTCAATCTCATCGCCGGTGAATTGGCGCCTACCTCGGGGCGCATTATCTACCAGGGGGAGAATATCGCCGGCTTGCCCACCCACGAGATGTTTCACCGGGGCATCGTGCGGACCTTCCAGATACCGCAAGAATTCGCCCGCATGACGGTGTTGGAGAACTTGATGGTGGTGCCCCCGCACCAGCCTGGGGAGCACGTCTTCAACAACTGGTTCGCCGCCAAGCGGGTGCGGGCGCGCGAGGCCAGCGTGCGGGCGGCGGCGGATGCGCTGGCGTTCCTCTCGCTCAGCCAGCTCAAGCACGAGCGAGCGGGCAACTTGTCCGGGGGACAGAAGAAGCTGTTGGAGCTTGGCCGCACCATGATGACCGAAGCGAAGCTGGTGTTGCTCGATGAGCCGGGTGCCGGGGTCAATCCAACCCTGCTCGGCAAGCTGCGGGACATGATCGCCCGCCTTCGCGACGAGCGGGGTTATACCTTTTGCGTCATCGAACACGATATGGATCTTATCGCCAGCTTGTGCCACCCGGTCATCGTGCTGTCCGAGGGGCGGTTGTTGACCCAGGGGAGTATGGCGGCGGTGAGGTCTAATGCGCAGGTGCTGGATGCTTACCTCGGCGGTGACGCCGGTGACGCCGGTGATAAAGCTGTCGCGGGTGGCCCGGCATGAGTGTATTGGCTATGCACGATGTGGTGGGCGGTTACGGCGACACCCAGATCCTGCACGGTGTGTCGCTGCGGGTGGAGCGGGGCGAAGTGGTGGTCATCATCGGACCCAACGGCGCTGGCAAATCCACTGCCATGAAGTCCGTCTTCGGCCTGCTGAATCTCTCTTCCGGCGCCGTTACCCTGGATGGCGAGCCGATCACCAACACACCGCCCGAGGCGGTGGTGCGTAAAGGCGTATGTTATGTGCCGCAAACGGAAAACATTTTTCCCAGCTTGACCGTACAGGAAAATCTCGAAATGGGCGCTTTTGTGCGCACCGATGATTTCAGGCCCCGGCTGCACCAGATCTACGCGCTGTTTCCGCCGCTGGCCGAAAAACGCAAGCAGGCCGCCGGTACCCTCTCCGGTGGGCAGCGGCAGATGGTGGCGATGGGCAAGGCACTGATGTTGGAGCCCAAGATCCTGCTGTTGGATGAGCCTACTGCGGGCTTGTCGCCGCGCTATAGAGGGGAGATTTTCAGTATCGTGCAAACCATCAACGCCGCTGGCACGCCGATTTTGCTGGTGGAGCAAAACGCCAAACAAGCGTTGTCCATCGCTACACGCGGTTATGTACTGGTGGACGGTAAGAACAAATTCGAAGGCCCTGGCGATACTTTGTTGAACGACCCGGAAGTGGGTGAGATGTTCCTGGGCGGCGGTGCATCGCGGGCGCCGCCGGGGTGAGCGAATTTCTCAATTTTTATCTGCTCCCGGGCATCGTGCTGGGCAGCATCTACGCGCTTGGCGCCATCGGCATCACGCTCACTTTCGGCATCTTGCGCTTCGCTAATTTCGCCCACGGGGAGTGCATGACCCTAGGGGTGTATTTCGCTTGGACCATCGTACAGATCAGCGGCATGCATCCGCTGGCGGCCACGCCGTTCGCCATGTTGCTCACCGTGTTGGTGGTCGTCGGCGTCGATCAGATGTTTTACAAACCGCTGCGCCAGGCGCCGGTGGTGATGCTGGTGGTGGCCTCTTTCGGGCTGATGTTGATGTTGCGCTCCATCATTCAGTATTTCTGGAATGTGCAGTTGAAGAGCATCCTGCCCGGCATTCAACTGCCGTATGTGATCGCCGACGTTCTGCGCATAGCGCCCAAGCACATCATGATCATCTGCGGCGCGGTAGCGCTGATGTTCGCCGTGCATTTTCTGTTGCAGCACACCAAGATAGGCAAAGCGATGCGGGCTGTTGCCGATTCCCCGGAGTTGGCGCGGCTGACCGGCATCGATACCGAGAAAGTGGTGTTGGCCACTTGGGTGGTGGGCGGCGCGCTGGCCTGCGCGGCGGGGGTATTCCTGGCCATCGATACCCACGTGGAGACGCGCATGGGCTTCAAGCTCCTGCTGCCGATGTTCGCCGCCGCCATCCTGGGCGGCGTGGGCCGGCCCTATGGGGCGCTGGCGGGTGGATTGGTCATAGGCATCGCCGAGGAGCTGTCGTCCTATCCTTGGATCGGCAGCGAGCCGCTGCTCAATCCCGGTTACAAGGCCGGTGTGGCTTTCGCCATCATGATCGCCATGTTGATCTGGCGTCCGTCCGGGCTGTTTCGCGGCAAGGTGTTCTAGATGGAACAGTTCTACGGCTACGGCATCTATCTGATCACCTTGCTCACCTTCGGTGGCATCTACGCCATTTTGACCCTGGGCCTGAATGTGCAGTGGGGCTTTACCGGCCTGTTCAATGCCGGGGTGGCCGGCTTTTTCGGCATCGGTGCTTATGTCTGCGCCATCTTGACCACGGCGCAGTCGCACCGCCACCTGGGCGGTTATGACATGCCGTATGCGGTGGGCTTTGGCGCGGCCATGCTCGTCTGCGGCGTCATCGCTTATCTGGTGGGCAAGATCTGCTTGCGCTTGCGCAGCGACTATCTAGCCATCGCCACCATCGGCATCGCCGAGATATTCCGGCTGATTTTGAAAAACGAGACCTGGGCCACCAATGGCCCGCGCGGCGTGTCGCAGATCCCCAAACCGTTCGAGACCTTGCCGCAGCCCTGGAATCATCTGGGGTTCTTGGCGCTGGTGTTGGTACTGATGGGGGTGGTCTATCTGCTGGTGGAAGTGGCCCGCAAGTCGCCCTGGGGACGGGTGATGACGGCTATTCGGGAAAACGAGAGTTCGGCTCAGGCAGCAGGTAAGAACGTCGCAGCGTTTCGCCTGGAAGGTTTTGTGATCGGGTGCATGATCATGGCTTTGGCCGGCGCGCTGATGGCGCACAACATCAAGTTCGTCGATCCGAATTTGACCGATCCGCTGCTGGCGACATTCTTGGTGTGGGTGATGTTGATCGTGGGCGGCAGCGCCAACAACAGAGGCGCTATACTCGGCGCGTTTTTGATGTGGACGGTGTGGTCCGCCTCGGAAATCGTCTCGAGCAGGCTGCCGGATGAATTGGCCATTCGCGCCGCCTACGTGCGGATATTTTTAATCGGACTCACATTGCAGATTTTCTTGCAGAAATATCCGCAGGGGATGTTGCCGGAGAAACGTCCTGCTCAACACGGGTAGGGCATCTAACAGTCGCGCGGGTTGTCTTGCGCGGCACGCTAAAGAGGAGTGTTGATGATGAAAGTGGTCAAGAGCTTGACCCTGGCAGCGCCCGTCGCTGCGATGATGGCCCTGCCGGTGCTGGCGGCGGATATCAAAGTAGGGTCCGCTGGCGGCGTCACCGGGCCCATCGCTGAACTGGTCGCCGCTATCGTGAAGGGGCGTTCGCTGGCGGCGGAGAACGTCAACGCCAACGGCGGCCTGCTGGGTGGCGATACCCTGAAGCTGGTGGTGGCCGACTCCGCTTGCGATCCCAAGGCGGCGGTGGATGCGGGCAATAAGCTAGTCAATGTGGAGCAGGTGGTGGCCATCATTGGCCCTAGCTGCTCTGGCGCCACCAACGGTTTGGTGTCGTCGGTGTCCATACCGGCGGGCGTAGTGGTGCTGTCCGACTCCGCCACGGCGCCCTCTATCTCCGAACTCGAAGACAACGATACCGTGTTCAGGGCGTCTGCTTCCGATGCTTATCAAGGCGCGGCCATCGCCAAGCTGGTGCATCAAGCCGGTCTTGAGAAAGTCGCCATGACCTATTCCAATGACGACTACAACGCCGGTATCGCCGCCGTTTTCGAAAAAGAATTCACCGGGCTGGGCGGCACCATCACCGGTAATCAAGCGCACGAGCCGAACAAAGCTTCGTACCGCTCCGAGTTGGCGACGTTGGCCAAGGGCGGGCCCGAGGGTTTGGCCTTGTTCGCTTATTACGGCTCTAGCGGTATCACCATCATTAAAAACAGCCTGGAGAACGGCTTGTTCGGCAAGTTCTACGCCGCTGACGGCATGTTCGATAAATCGGTCATAGAGCAGATCGGCGCGGACAATCTGCGCGACAGGATTTGGATTACCCAAGCGGCCTCCGATACCGATGATGCCTCATACAGAGCGTTTGCCGCCGCTTACAGGGCCACCGGTGGCGATCCGGATGCACCTTACGCGGCTCATGGCTACGACGTGACGTTCCTGATGGCCTTGGCTATCGAACGGGCGGGCGCCGCTGATCGGAGCAAGATATCGGCGGCCCTGCGTGCTGTTGCTTCGCCGCCGGGCGAAGTCGTCCGTCCTGGGGAGTGGGCTAAGGCCAAGCGGCTGATCGCAGCCGGTAAAGACGTTAACTACGAAGGTGCCGCTGGCGTCAACGACTTCGATGAGAATGGCGATGTGACCGGCTTGTTCAGTTTGAACGTGGTGGACGCGGACGGTAACTGGTCGCGCACCATGCTGAAGTAGGAGCGTTATAGCGTTGAATCGAGGCGGCGCGGTGCATGTCTACGCGCCGTTTTTTTGGCTTGGTAGAGGCGGAACATGACTGAATTCGTTGACGGACCGGTGGCGGATGAATGGATGGGCGAAGTGTGGCCTAGCGCTCAGCCCGGCGCGACGGCGATGCTCTACGGTCATGTGCAACTCTCTCCCCGCGAGCCGGTGCGGGTGCGCAGCGCGCAGACTTTTGTCCTCACTTATACCGTTGGCCGTTACGGCTTGGACGACACTGGCGCCATCCGCGTGGTGTTTCGCGCCATGAGCGACTTCGTGCGTCTGCAAACCACCGATCCCGAAGCGCCCAGTTACGTCACCGCGACTACCAGCAGCGGGGTGCCCCTGTTGGTCGATTACGCCCACAGCGGGGTTACGGCGCGGCCCCGTTGGAAATGCCTGACGGTCAGGGTAATGGGGGGTTATCTGCGCGAAGGGGATGAAATCCGCATCGTGTTCGGCGATACCTGCGGGGGTTCGCCGGGCATGCTGGTACAGACCATCGCCGAAGGTGCCTGGGAGTTCAAAGTCATCGCCGATGTGTGCGCGGTGGGTCATTACACGCCTATTCCCGATACGCCGTATGTCCCGGTGGTGGCTGACGATGTAGATGTCTGGCGGGCGGTGTTACCTTCACTGCGCCGGCCTGATGAGACTTTTCAGTTCGGGTTCAAAGCGGAAGACCGCTGGGGCAATCCTACCCCTCACGCCCGTGGCCGCTTCATCTTGCAGCCCTCGCTGCCAGTGGCGGGATTGCCCGGGACCATCGATTATCCGCTCGGTCAAAAATCCATGCAGATCGAAAATCTACGGGTGAGCGAGCCCGGCGTGCTGCGCATCACCGTGCGCGATGAGCGCGGCGGTGTGGTGGCCGAGTCGCATCCGCTGCTGATAAGGGAGGGTGAGTACGCCGGTTATTGGGGCGATCTGCACGGTCAAAGCGGCGAATCCATCGGTCTCACCACGTCGCGCCAATATTTCGATTTTGCCCGCAATAAATCGTTTCTGGACGTCACCGGCCATCAGGCCAACGATTTTCAAGTCAACAATGCGTTTTGGGCTTACCTGAATGAACTCACCGAGGAGTATTTGGAGGAAGGGCGTTTTGTCACTTTTCCGGGCTACGAGTGGTCGGGTAACACGGCGGTCGGTGGCGACAGAAATGTTTATTTCCGCGACGAAGGCCGCCCGATCCACCGCTCTTCCCATGCGCTTTTGACCGAGCGTCATGATCTGCATACCGACGCGCCCACTGCCAACCGGCTATTTGAAATGCTGGCAGGCGAGGACTGCGTGGTTTATGCCCATGTCGGTGGCCGTTACGCGGATATCGCTTATGCCCATGATCCGACCAAGGAAACGGCGATGGAAATCCATTCCGCCTGGGGCACTTTCGAGTGGCTGTTGACGGACGGTTTTCCGCTTGGACATAGAAGCGGTGTGGTGTGCAACAGCGATGGCCACAAGGGCCGGCCCGGTGCCAGCTATCCTGGCGCATCCACCTTTGGCGCTTACGGTGGGTTGACCTGTTTTTATGCCGAGGAGTTGAGCCGCGACAGTATTTTCGAGTGTTTGCGCAAGCGCCATCACTACGGCACCACGGGTACCCGTTTGCACTTGAGTGTGGATGCCGTGTTCGCCGAGTACAGTGTGCTGTTCGACCAAGACCCCCATGCGTTCCCGCATACGGGCAGGCAAAAAGTCAAGCAGGTGATGATGGGGGATATCGTGCGCACGGACTGTGCCTCGGTCCGGTTGAAGCTCGAAGTGATCGCGCAAACGCCTATAGACCGCATCGAAGTGCGCAATGGCATGGAGGTGGTGCAGACGCTGCGTCCCTACGGCGCCGATGAGTTGGGGCCCCGGCTGCGGGTGTTGTGGAGCGGGGCGGAATACCGCGGCCGTGGCCGGGAGACGCAGTGGCGCGGCCGGGTGCGCTTTGGCGGCGACAGTATTGAGCGCATGGTCAAGATCAACGCTTGGCACCGTGAACGTATTCTGGAACAACGCGGCCCCGATACGGTGATTTTCGAAGCGGTCACCACCGGCAATTACAGCGGCTTCGATGCGTGGCTGAAAGAGGGCCAAAGCGGCACCGTCGAAGTGGCGACGAACCACGGTACCCTCCGTGCGGATTTATCCGCGATAGACGCCGATGGTGTGCGCATGGACGCGGGCGGGCTGAAGCGGGCGGTGACGGTGGCCCGTTTGCCGGTTGACAATCGCCACCGGCGGATGGCGGTAACGGTGGCAGTGCCGCTGAGAGAGAAGGGCGACAATCCGTTGTGGGTGTCGGTTTATACCGAAGATGGGTTTCAGGCCTGGAGTTCGCCTATTTTCGTCTATCGGCAAGATGATTGGCCGCGTGGCTGAGGGCAGTTCAACGCTTGCTGTTTTAGCGCTTGCTGTTTTAGCGGATGTCGATAGCCAGCGAACGGGCTGCCGGTGTGGGGCAGCGATGCGTAAGGCGCGCACGGAGCCGTCTACGCATAGAGTCATCTAGATGAGCCAACCGTAGATGAGACAACCGAACTCGGCTATGCGGGTGGACGCAGCGCGCAGAGCATGGGATGGCGCACTTCAAGCCACCGGGGATGGGCTCACGGTGCAATGCGAACTGATCACGCCGATGTACGGTGGTGGCGTCACCCCCGGTAAAGTCGATAGCGCCCTGCCGGTACGCCCTACCGCTCTGCGTGGCCAGCTACGTTTCTGGTGGCGCTTGCTGCAACGCACGGGCGGTGAAAAGGAGTTGTTCCAGCATGATGCGCGGGCATTGTTTAGTGCCGAGACGGCTCTTTGGGGCGGCATTTCCAGCAACGGACCGCAGGCGAGCAAGGTGGCGGTGCGGGTCCGGCAGGTTGATCCGGCGGAGCTGGTTACTTGGAAGGGAAAGCTCTCTAAGTTTCCAGCTTACGCACTGATGTTAGAGTCGGATGAAGATCCACACCTTTTGAAAGGCGGGTACACCTTTCAGTTGACCCTCGACTTCTCGTCTAGCATGCAATCCGGGCAACGCGATCAAGTGATCGAAGCGCTGCGCTGGTGGGCTAGCTTCGGTGGCGTAGGCGCGCGGACTCGGCGCGGCTTGGGTGCCGTTCGAATGAGCGACGGCGGTGAGGTACGGACGCCGGTATCGGCGGAAGAGCCAGTATCGGCGGAAGAGGTTGAGAAGCATGGCGGTTGGTTGGCCGTTGGCCAGCCCGTCAAGGACCCCATAGCGGCATGGTACAAGGCGGTCGAAGCGCTACGAGTGTTCCGGCAGGATAGGAACGAGGGACGTAACACCGGTCAAGGTAAGCACCCCGGCCGTAGCCGCTGGCCGGAGGCGGACACGATCCGGCGCCACACCAACATGGCTTCACCCAACCACCAGCCCGAGCATGAAGTGGACGGCGTCTATCCCCGCGCCGCTTTCGGCTTGCCCATCGTATTCCACTTTAAGGACAGGGGTAGGGGCGATCCATCTGATCATTCACTCGTTCCCGTAAGCTCGGAAAACGAAAAACGCGATCGCATGGCCAGTCCACTGATCTTGCGTCCGTGGCACAACGGCCAGCGTTGGTGTCCGGCGGCGTTGCTGCTGCCCGGCTGGCGCGAGCGGGTGAGTGTGCGGGCCGGCCTCGTGAGGCAAGAAAAGCTGGTCTCGAAGGGAAGCCCGGCATGGCCAGAGGACCTCGATGAGCGCAAGCAGATGGCCGCACGGATTGCGCCCATGAAGAAGCGCGGCGAGGATGCGCTGACCGCTTTCATGAACTTTTTCAAGGCAGGGGCGGATTGAGCACCACAGACCTCGAATCGAGCACTACGCGGCAGTTGAGCGGTGCGCCAGCGCCAGCGGAGCGCTTCCTGATCACGCTCTCCTTGGGGCCGGTGCAAAGCCTGATCGGCGCCGCCCGGCGCACCCGCGATCTGTGGTGCGGCTCTTGGCTGTTGTCGGAGGCGGCCCGGGCCGCGGGCCGGGTGCTGCACCAAGCGCAGCCGGGTTGCCTGATCTTCCCCTGTCCGGACAACCCCGACAGCGACTTGTTGCCGCAAAATCAGCCTGTAGAGGTTGCCCCTGTAGAGGTTGCCAATGTGGCGAACGTCTTGCGCGCGGCAGTGGCATTTGAGACGCCACAAGAGGTGCAAGCGCTGTGTGAGCAGGCCAAGCGGGCAGCCGCGGACCGGTTGGTTGATCTCGGTGAGAAGGCGCGGGCGGGGTTGAAGTTTCACCTGCGCGAGACGGTTTGGCAGGCGCAGATCGGCGATATCCTGGAGACGTTTGCCGCTTGGGTATCGCTTGCGGACTGTGGCAACGGCTACGCCGAGGCCAGCCGGCGGCTTGGCGGGGCGCTTGCCGCTCGCAAGGCGACGCGGGATTTCCAAGCTTGCCAGCCGTTGTCCAGCGCGGATGCCGGGCTGCCCAAGTCCTCCTTGGATGGTGCGTTGGAGACGGTGCTGCCCAGGCCGCTCAGCGATGAGTCCCGGCGTCAGCTTCGATTGTCCAAGCTTCGATTGTCCAGGGGCGAGCAGCTCGATGCGCTCGGGATCATCAAGCGTTTGGCCGGTGACGCGGAGCAGTTCACTTCTTATATGCGCGTTGCCGCCGATCCGTGGGTAGAGCGGCTCAGCGAAGAACAGCAACGAAGGCTGCGAGATGCTTGGGAGCCGCTGGTTTCCATGGAACTGGCCACTCGCACCGGCGGCAATGCGAATATTTATAGGGCCGTGCCTTACGACGGCTCGCTACTGTATGACTTCCGGCTGCGTAACGCGCTGGCTCAGGACGATCTATCGGTGGAACATAGAAAAGCTCTGGAGCACTTGCGCGCGTGCATTGAGGCGATCGCTGTAGAGCAAACCACCGCGGGTCAGGTGGCCGGCGCCCCAGTTGCTTATGCCGCCATCTTGAAAGCGGACGGGGACCACATGGGCCGGCTGCTGGCCTGCGCCAAGAGCGCGGATGAGGCCCGCCGCATTTCCCGCGCCCTGCACGGATTTGCTTCCGAGGTTCGCGGGATCGTTCGCTGTCACCGCGGCCACGCCATCTATGCTGGCGGCGACGACGTGCTCGCCCTGTTGCCATTGGCATCGGCGGTGGACTGTGCGAGGGCTCTGGCCGATAAGTTCAAGGAGGCACTGGATGAGATCGCGGGTGATATGAAAGTGCCGGCGGCGGAGCGCCCGACGCTGTCCGCCGGCCTTGGCATCGGCCATGTCATGGAGCCGATGGCCGCCTTGCGCGAGCGCGCCGAGCGGGCGGAGAAGGCAGCGAAGGGCGATGCGACAATAACTCCGCGCAACGCCTTGGCGATACGGCTAGGCATTCGTGCTGGCGCGGAGCCGGGCTGGCGCGCGCAATGGAGCGATCAAGGTGCATTCGATGCATTGCGCCAGTTCATCGAAGCCTACCGCCAGCGGCAACTCCCCGCTCGCGCCGCTTACGATATGCGTGCCATTGACCGGCGGCTGGCGTGGCTGCGCTCCGATTGCAGTGACCCTGCCAACAGCATGCGCGCCGCCGAGGTGCACCGCATGCTGGAGCGGGCACGCCGGCCGGGCGGCGAAAAGCGCATACCGCATGGGCTACAAGAGCTGCTGCGGGCGTGCGCCGGGAAGCAGCCGCTGTACCGATTGGCGGATACCCTGATCATCGCGCGATGGCTGGCGGCTCGCACCGCCGCTGATGTGGGAGAGCGCGTTTGAGCAGGCGGGCTAAAAAGAAGCGTACAGGGAAGGCCTCGCCGCCAAACTACCGCAAGCAGCGTAGAGAAGAGGCGCTGCGAAGCCGGACCCCAGCCGCGGCACTGCGGCCCCACCCAGCCGGGGGGAGCGCGCCGAGCCGGGTGGTCAGCCTGGATCCGCTGCTGCCTGTCATCGTGCGCTCGGGCCGGCCGCTGGACGGCAAGTCGGATGCCGATCCGGCGCGCTTGCCGCCGCCGTCCACTATCGCCGGCTGCTTGCGCACCGCTTGGGCGCGGGCCGGGGCTCGGCCATTTGGCCCGGAACTGTTGCAACATGCGGTGGCGGGGCCGCTGCTGATCACTAGCGGTGGCCGAGTTCTCGCCCCCAAACCCGCTGACGCGCTGTACTTCGGCCACGGTGCCGCCGCCCGTTGCGTGCGCCTGGCGCCAGGCCGGTTTCCCGCTGGCGTGTGGGCGGATTTGCCGGCAGGTTTGCTGCCGGTGCGCTTGAGCGAAGAGATTGAGGAGAAACCGGGCGATGGACCGGCTTGGTGGAGCTGGTGTGATCTGCTGGCTTTTCGCCTGGGACAAGCGGTTGATTACACCCGCCTGTGCGCCAACGGTTGGTCAGCGCCGGCGGGTGATCGGCGTACCCATGTGACCATCGATCCGAACACTTATGCCGCCGGCGACGGACAGTTGTTCCAGACGGAGGGGCTGGACTTGGATGCCGGTCCCGCGCGGCACGATGAAAGCGTGCAGGAACAGCAGGAGCGTTGCGGCCTTGGCGGTTTGCGTGTGCTGGCACGATTCTCCGAGCCCTTGGGGCGGACGCTGGTGCATCTAGGCGGCAAGCGGCGCCTGGCGGCTTTGCAACCGGAAGCGGAGTCGATGTGGCCGCCGCCGCCGCCGGATTGGTTCGAGCGCATCCGCAAAGCCGGCGGTCTGTCGTTGACCCTGCTGACGCCGGGTTTATTTTCCGCCGGCTATCATCCCGGCTGGCTCAGCGGCGCGGAACTCAGCGGCTGCCCGCCCGCGGCCCCGGAACTCAAGCTCAAGCTGCGCGCGGTAGCGATCGAGCGTTGGCAGCCGCAATCCGGTTGGGATCTGGCCAAGCGCGCGCCCCGGCCCACGCGCAAGTTAGCCGAGGTTGGCACCACTTATTGGTTCGAGGTGATCGGGGGTCTAGAGGCCGCCGCTCACGATGCGCTGTGGCTGAGCAGCGTGTGCGATGACGCACAAGATCGGCGCGACGGCTTTGGATTAGCGCTACCGGCGCCGTGGACATGCCCGAATACCGGCGCTTAACGATTCTCAGAAGGTAAACACGATGCAAGCGGGACTCTTTCACCTGCACACTCTTTCGGCGCTGCATTGCGGCACGGGACAGTCCGCCGACGTGGTGGACCTGCCCATCGCCCGCGCCCGCGCCACCCGTCTGCCCATGGTGCCCGGCTCTTCGCTGCGGGGCGTGCTGCGCCAGCAGGTTGAACAGATGGACTGCGAGAATGGCACGAAGAACGCCGCAGCGCTGTTTGGCCCGCGGTCCATCAGCAGCAGCGATAACAGTTTCGCGGGCGCCCTGGCTGTAGGTGACGCTCACCTGCTGGCGCTGCCGGTGCGTTGTTTAGCCGGCATCGTCAGCTACGCCACATCGCCGTTCATCTTGCGCCGCTATGCCCGCGACTTGGCGCGGGCCGGAATCGATGATGCGCCGCCGTTGCCGTCCGCCCCGGCCGAGGGGGAGGCGCGGGTGGCTAAAGGCTCCGTCAACCGCCTTGATGACAAGCTGGTGCTCGAAGATCTGGACCTGGCCGCGCAAGAAGACTGCCCCGTTACGGGATGGGCGCAGTGGATTGCGAAAACGGTGTATGACGATGACAACTCGCGATGCGATTTCATCCACCGTTTCGCACTCCTGCACGATGAGATCATGGACTTCCTGGCCGAGACCGCCACCGAGGTGCGCGCCCGCATCCGCATCGATCAAAGCACTGGCACGGTGGACAAAGGCGCGCTTTGGTATGAGGAGCACCTGCCCGCCGAGACGCTGCTGTGGGGTGTGTATGCGCTGTCGGCGCGCAATCACCCGGACGACACGTGCAACGCGGCCGAACTGGCCGGGACGCTGCCGGACTCTGGCACGCTGCTGCAATTGGGCGGCGGTGCTGGCACCGGCCACGGCCTGGTGCGCTTCGTGATCCGACAAGCAGAGAAGGCGTGACATGATCCAAGTCCGCACTCACGCCATCGCCCGCGCGGCGTATGCCCGGGTCGCCGCTCGTCGCCGGAACCCGGAGAAGAATGCCCCGGAGAAGAATGTCCGCAATGAGGATGGCCCTAAAGAAGATGGCCTAAATGAGGATGGCGTAAAAGAGAAAGAATACGGAGCATTGGCGCACAAGCTGCCGGGCATGATCCTGGGTAACGGCCTCGCCCAGGCCACCGGCTTCCTGCTCGCCAAGGGGACTGAGGCGCACAGGGCGCTGCTGGATGATCTGAGCGCGGTGCTCCACGCCGCGGGCGTGATTGGCCAGACCGGCGGTGACGCGCTGCATCAGCGCATCATCCAGGGCGACCTGCGGCAAACCCTGATGCTGACGCGCCGGGCGTTGGAGGCGAGTGGCTGGATCAAGCGCTATGTGCAGGGCGTTTTGCATATCAATGCGACCGGCGACATCGAGAGCTTGGCGGGCCGGGTAGACGAGGACAACTGATGGCGACGCCGTTGATGCGCAAGGCGCTGCGGTCCTTATACAAGCAGGCAGTGACGCCCCATCCGGGTTTGCTGTTGCAACGCGGCCTGCCCGAACACGATGAAGCTGAAAGCGAGGCCAAGACCAAGCACGTCGCGCGTGTCTGTGAGGCCAGGCCCGGCGAGTTCTATGGCAATGCGTATGAACGGTGGCGGCGGGCCACTGCCGACAAGCAACGCTTTCGCCAGGTGTTGCTGGCACTCGAACAACGCTTGTTCGCCGGTTTGACGGGTGGCGGCATACTGGAAACCGGCGGCGCCATCAGCCACAGCTACGGCGCGCCTTATATTCCCGGCACCAGCGTTAAGGGCGTGGTGGCTGCCAGCGCACGGGAGCGGCTGCGGACGCAGCAGAACGGCCACGCCATCTGTGATGAGTTGTTCGGGGCGCCGGCCACGGCACACCCGCCGGCCGGGTTGTCCGGGCTGATCACCATCCACGATGCTTGGTGGGTGCCGGACTCGGCCTCGGCGCCCCTGGTGGCGGAGGTGGTGACCAGCCATCACCTGGAGTACTACGGTAAAGATGGGAGCACGCCGGCAACCGATTTCGATAGCCCAGTGCCTAATGCGCAGGTGGCGGCACAAGGGAAATTCTTGTTCGTGATCGAGGGACCGGCGCAGTGGTTGGATCTCGCTGAATCGATGCTCAAAGAGACCTTGGCGCGGCGCGGCTTAGGCGCTAGGACCCGCAGTGGCTATGGTCTATTCAAGAACGAGAATTCATTGCCCGCCGCCCGTTCGGCGTGGGTGGACGGGACGATTGCCCGCCTCAAAAAAGAGAATAACGCCAGGGAAGACGAGGTTCTGCGGGGTAACAGCTTGGCGCAAGCTTTTAGGGCGATCGAGGATGCGCACCTGAAGCGCGAGGCGTTCGAGGATATTCGCGCCCGGTGGATGCGCAAAAGCTGGTGGGAAGGTGTGCGGCTCAAGAGGGCAGCGAAGGCGGCGAAGCAGATTTACGACGACTACGAAAGTACCCGGCGATCGGCCCTGCCGGACGAGTTGCCGCGGGAATAGCCGGTGTAGGGATTGGCCATGAACAACGTTATTTTGTTATGTACCGTGGGTGGCAGCCACGAGCCGGTCTGCCGGGCGATCGAGTCGGTCTCGCCCGGCTATATCTGCTTTTTCTGCACGGCTGAGGATCCGAGATCGGGCAAGCCGGGTTCCGATGTTCATGTGATCGGAAAGGGCAACGTTATCAAAGCCAAGTTCGGTGACAGCGCTCCGACATTACCTAACATTCCCGCGCAGATGGGTTACGACGAAAGCCGGTATGAGCCGTGCCGGGTTCCCGCGGATGATCTGGACGGAGCGTTCCTGGCCATGCGTGCTGCTGTCGCAGCGCTGGCCGAGCGTTTCCCCGGCGCACGGTTCGTCGCCGATTACACCGGCGGCACCAAGACTATGACTGCCGCAATGGTGTGCCTCGCGTTGGAGCAAGACGATATCGACCTCCAACTCGTGACAGGCGCCCGGGCCGATCTCAAGCAGGTGGTGGATGGCACTGAACGGGCGATGACGGCGAGCGTGGTTCGCCTCCGGCTTGACCGCGCCATGGCTCTATATCTGGGGGGATGGCGTCGATTTGCCTATCGCGAGGCAGCGCAGGGTCTGAAAAACATCCCGATCACCGTCAACTCTCCCGATCGCGCCAAGCTCGAACTGGCGCAGGCGCTGAGCGGAGCTTTGGCTCTATGGGATGATTTCGATCATGCTGGCGCACTCGATTCGATTCGACCCTACGCTGGGCAAGTAGCACCGCGCTATCCGGCGATGTTGCCCATGCTCGAACTGCTGGCGCAGCAGGACAGTTCACGGCGCGAACCAGCCTGTTTGTTGGATCTTTGGTGGAATGCCGAGCGGCGTGCGGCTCGGGGCCGTTATGACGATGCCGCGGCCCGGGTATACCGGCTACTGGAATGGACCGCGCAATGGCAAATTCGCCGCCGGCTCGAAGTCGAAACGGCGAACTTTCCCGCTGAGCGGTTGCCTGGGACTGTAGCTGTGCGAGTTGATGCCGACGGCAAGATCAGACTCGGTTTGTGGCACGCCTGGCAAGTGGTGAAGGCTGACCCTGGCATGGCCGGGTTGGCGCAGACATTTATCGGGCAACAGGAAAGCAAATTGAAAGATCTGCTTGCCATCCGTAACGAGTCCATACTGGCTCATGGTTTTCAGCCGATCGCAGCCACGGATTGGCGCAGGATGCAGCACTGGGCGGAAAAGCATTTCTTGCCACTATTGCGTAAGCTGGCTTTAGAAGCCGATTTGAAGGAGCTGCCAGAACAACTACCAACGCAGTTCAGCGCATGAGGGTAGTGAAGTAGAGATTCTACAGATTGGGATGAATTGCTCGTAGCGCATGAATCATGAACGGGTAGAAACGCCGGACGCTCATGAGCAACGGACTATTGTTACTTGTCCGAAGGGCTTGGAGAGCTTGCTGGCCGATGAGTTGACCGCTCTCGGTGCGCACGATGTATCGCAGACCAAAGCCGGGGTTTATTGCGCCGCTGAGCTACTGGTCCACTACCGCATCTGCATGCATTCCAGGTTAGCCAACCGCATTCTCTACTGGCTGCATGGGTTTCAAGCCGAAGACAGCGATTCTCTCTACGCCGGTGTCAAAGCCTTTGCATGGCATGAGCATCTGTCACCGGGTGGTTCCATCGCGGTTGATTTCAACGGTACCAATACGTTTTTACGCAATACCTATTTCAGCGCGCAGCGGGTAAAAGACGCGATAAACGATCACTTCGCGCAAAGAGGGCTGGAGCGGCCCACGGTCGCCACGGCGCAGCCCGATCTCAGAATCAACGCTCATCTTCGCGCCGGCTCTGTGTCGCTGCGCCTGGATTTGAGCGGCGCCAGTTTGCACCGCCGCGGTTATAGAAAAAGGGGTGGTGCCGCGCCGCTGAAGGAAAATCTGGCGGCGGCGATTCTCATTCGCGCCGGATGGCCGACTATTGCCGCTGGCGGCGGTGCATTGATCGATCCGCTTTGCGGTTCCGGCACGTTGTTGATCGAAGGCTTGGAGCTGGCGATGGGTTTGGCGCCGGGGCGCCGGCGCCAGCACTGGGGCTTCGACGGCTGGTTGGGGCACATCCCCGCGCACTGGCGCACCGTTGCCGCGGCGGCGGGCGAGCGAGAAGCGGCCGCGACGACATCGGTGTGGCCGGATGTCATAGGGTATGACGGCAGTGGCAAAACCCTCGATATGGTACGGGCCAACATCGCCGCCGCCGGCCTGGAGGGGTGTATACGGGTACACCGCAAGGAGTTGGGGCAATGGGTCAAACCCACCCACAAAGCCATTGCCGATGGCTTGATCGTATGCAATCCACCGTATGGCGCGCGTCTCGGCGACGCAGTGTCCCTAGCCTCGTTGTACCGCCTGCTGGGCGAGAAGTTGCGCGGCCAGTTTCGCGGTTGGCAGGGCGCGGTGTTCACCGGCAATCCCGAACTCGGTAAGACCATGGGTCTTAGGGCGCGCAAACAATTCAATTTTTTCAACGGCTCTATCGCGGCCAAGTTGTTGTTATTCGATATCGATGAGCGCTGGGCGGTACGGCGTTCGCGCGATGACATCGAGGAACCTGACGGTTCATCGGACAATGTTCCATCAGCGCCCCTGAGTGCCGGTGCTTTGATGTTCGCCAACCGTGTCAAAAAGAACATGAAACATCTGGCGCGTTGGCGCAAACGCAATAACATCCAATGTTACCGGGTCTATGATGCTGATTTACCCGAATACGCGGTGGCGGTGGATGTTTACGGGCCGTGGTTTCATGTCGCCGAATACCAGGCGCCTGCCAGTGTGGAACCCGCGGTGGCGAAGCGGCGTTTGCTGGAGGCGATGTCCGGATTAGCCGAGCAACTGGGGGTGAGGGCCGGGCGGGTGGTGGTCAAGGAACGGCGCCGGCAAAAAGGTAAAGGGCAGTACCAGAGACTGGCGCAACGGGGCGAGTGGGTGGAGGTCATGGAAGGGAGCGCCACCTTGCTCATCAATCTGCACGACTATCTTGATACCGGGTTGTTTTTGGATCACCGCAAAGTGCGCTTGCATATCAATCGATTGGCCCGCGGCAAACGTTTCTTGAATTTGTTTTGTTATACCGGCGCGGCAACGGTGCACGCCGGTTTGGGCGGGGCGGAATTTTCCACCAACGTGGATCTGTCGGCCACCTATATCAACTGGGCCGAGCGCAACGCGGCGCGGAATGGATTGACGGTAGGGGGATTGACGGCGGGGGGATTGACAGCAGGGCGCCACCGGTTCGTAAGAGCCGATGTGATGTCTTGGCTGCGTGAGAACCGCGAACAGTATGATCTGATCTTTGTCGATCCGCCTACTTTCTCCAATTCCAAAAATCTTGAGCACCATTTCGATGTGCAACGGGATCATGCGCAGTTGTTGGCTCAAGCTATGCGCTCTTTGGCGCCCGGTGGTTTGTTGATCTTTTCTTGTAACCGGCGGCGTTTCGCGCTCGCCGATGAGGTGTTGCGCGGCTATGCGGTGGAAGACATGAGCCGCTGGTCGCTCGATAAGGATTTCGAGCGCGCCCGTTTCGCCCATCACTGTTGGTTTATACGGCATCAGTGAGCACCCCTTTATTCCTTCATTCTTTATCCGGCGCTCGTCAATACTTCTTTTAGCGCGCCTAGGAATGCGTCGGTGTCTTCGGGCAGCCCGGTGGACACTCTGATGCAGGTGCCTGCCGCCTCGTAGCCGAAGGTGGCTATGCGGATGCCGCGCTCGCGCATGGCTCGCACCACGTAACCCGCATCCATACCCGCGTCTACCCCGATGAAATTGGTCACCGAGTCCATGGGGGAGAGTCCCAAAGCGCGCATGCCAGTGGTAAGCCGCTCGCGCTCTATGGCCGTGGTGCGCAGGATCATCTGGGTGTAATCCGGGTCGTCCAGCGCCGCCAGGGCCGCCGCCTCCGCCACCCCGGCGAGATTGAAGGTGCTGGTGACCAAGCGCAGGGCGTTGGCGATTGCCCCGCTTGAACAGAGCGCATAACCAAGGCGCAGCCCGGCCAGCGCGTACGCTTTCGAGAAGGTGCGGGTGACTACCCATGGACCGTGCCGGTGTTTGAGTATGTCCAGCGCGTCGGGGCCGCCGGCGTAGGCGGCGAATTCAAAATATGCTTCATCGACGAAAAGCAGAGTGTTCTGCGGTGTGTGTTCAGCCAGCAGGGACAGTTCATCGTGGCTCAACATCAGTCCGGTGGGATTGTTGGGGGTCACGACGAGCAACAGGCGGGTTCGATTGCCGATCGCGTTGAGCAGTCCCTGCACGTCGATGCTGCCATCGTCCCGGTTCGGCACGGTGCGCAGCGCGGCATCGACCACGTCGAATACACCGCAGAAGCGCCGCCATATCAATGCGGGGGCCACCAGTTCCTGACCGCTATCGACCGCGATCTGAGCCACCGCCGTCAACAGTTGAGTACTGCCGGCGCCCCAGCAGATCTGCGCTGCGGGGATATCCAGGCGTTCACTCAAGCGGCCAGTGAGCACCGGGCAGGTACCGTCGGGATAACGGTTGAGATCCGGCGCCGCGCTGGCGATGGCGGCTAGCACTTTGGGCGAGGGCGGGTAGGGGCATTCGTTGAGATCCATCCGATGGATGCGGGCGCCACGCTCATGGGCGAAAACATGGGTGGGATTCCAAAATCCCTGCTGGCGGAAATTGGGCCTGAGCGCGATGGTGTCCGTGGTTGGATCTGTAGGTTTCAATGTGCGGTGGTCCCGAATTGGTGGCATCAGCGCTGGACTTATTTACTTTTTCTTCTTTGGAGCGCGGAATTTCTTGTGGCAACTGCGACAGGTTTTGCCTACCCCTCTGACGCCGGCTTGAAGGATCTCAAGACCTTCTGCGGCGGTGGCGGCGAGGGTGCCGGCGGCGATGGCGAGCTCTTTGTTCTTGTTGCCGATCTCCGGCCAAGCCTCCCAAGCTACGGGCAGTGCCCGGGTTTTGCCCGGCATGGCGGCATTGTCCGTGCCCTCGGGCCACATGGCACTGTTGTTCATCTGCGTGGCCAGTTGCAAGTTGGTGGCGAATAGTGTTGCCTGCCCGGCGTCGTAGGGGGCTTTGCCCTTGGCCATGGCGCCGAGCTGGCCTAGGTTGAAGGCTAACAGTTGCATGTATGCCTTACGGGCTTTGACTGCTTTGCCCAAGTGGCCGTCCGCCTGCACCGCCGTGGCGGGTACGGATAGGGCGAGGGTAATCAACAGCGTTCTTGTGAACCATTTCATCAGTGTATCCTCCGATAGGGTTGCCTATAGTCGCTCGGTGTCACCGTGAGCTACGCCAATGGAATAAGCCTGAAGCGGAATAAACCCGAGGCGGATGCGCACACGATGGCGCAACTTTAACGGCGACCATTGACGCTGCCAATCATTTCAGTTTCGGGCGTCGCGCTGGCATTCGGGGCGGTCGATACCCGGCAGGCATTGGCGCCAGAGAGCATTGACCCCTGGAAACATTGACCCCTGGAAACATTGACCCTGGAAAGGAGGGGTCAGACGTGTGCATGATCGCAACAGCAGTTCGGAGAACGTGAAGTGGCCCATTTTGATTTGGTAATACGTGGTGGCGATGTAGTGACGGCTACAGATACGTTCGCCGCAGATATCGGTATACGGGACGGACGCATCGTCGCTATCGCTGAGAATCTTCGCGATGCCGGGCAAACCATAGATGCCGCCGGCCAGTTGGTATTGCCTGGAGGCGTTGATGCTCACTGTCATATCGAACAAGAATCGTCTATGGGGCACATGACTGCTGATGATTTTGCCAGCGGCTCCATCTCTGCCGCCTTCGGCGGTAATACGACTATCGTGCCGTTCGCGGCGCAACACAAAGGGCAGGGTCTGCGGGCGGTGGTACAGGCTTACAGGGGGCGGGCCGAGGCGCGGTCCGTGCTCGATTTTGCTTGCCATCTGATTATTTCCGATCCGACCGAGACGGTGTTGGGGCAAGAGCTACCCGCGCTTATCGCCGGTGGCTATACCTCGTTTAAGGTTTACATGACCTATGAGCTTTTGAAAATCGATGATCGGCAATTGCTGGATGTATTGACAACGGCGCGCCGCCATGGGGCCATGACCATGGTGCACGCGGAAAACGATGACGTCATCAATTGGATGACGGAAAAGCTGCTGACGGCAGGCCATTGGCAGCCGCAGTACCACGCTATCTCTCACGCACGGATCGCCGAACAGGAGGCGGCCGGGCGGGCTATCGCTCTCAGTGAGTTGGTGGATACGCCGATGCTCATCGTGCATGTGTCTACGGCGCAAGCCGCGCACACCATCCGTCAGGCTAGGGATCGTGGATTGAAGATCTATGGCGAGACCTGCCCGCAGTATCTGTTTTTGACTGCGAGTGATTTAGACCGGTCCGGAGCCGAGGGCGCTAAGTTCTGTTGTAGCCCGCCGCCACGCGATACTTGCGATCAGGAAGCGATGTGGTTGGGCCTCGCGAACGATACGTTTCAAGTATTTTCTTCCGATCATGCGCCTTACCGTTTTGATGAGACCGGTAAGTTGAGTGCGGGACCGAATCCCACGTTTAAACAGATTGCCAACGGTGTGCCCGGTATCGAGTTACGCATGCCGCTGTTGTTCTCCGAGGGGGTGCGCAAAGGACGCATCAGCTTGCAGCGCTTTGTTCAGTTCACCGCTACCAACGCGGCCAAAATCTACGGTTTGCATCCGCAGAAGGGCACTATCGCCATTGGCGCGGATGCGGATTTGGCGATCTGGGATCCGGCGCGTAAAACAATCATCAGCTATGACATGTTGCACGACAACGTGGGTTATACCCCGTACGAAGGTATGCAGATCGAAGGGTGGCCGCACACGATCATCTGCCGTGGCCGGTTGGTGGTGCGGGACGGGCAACTGCGCTTAAGTGAGGGGGATGGGCAGTTCGTGGAGCGGGTGCCTGGCCAGCCCGCCGCGCAACCGGCGGGGCGCTTGGTGGCTGAAATGGACGAGCGGCGCAGTTTTGGCGCGAGTTTGCTCGAATAGATTCGACTTGAAGGGCTAGGTCCGGGGCAGTGGCGCGCATCATGGCCGTTATTCGCATCATCAATCCAAACTCCAATAGCGCCATCACCGCCGGGATGGCGAAGGCTGTCGAGTGTTTGTGCTTGGCGGGTGGTCCGGTATTGGACTGCGTGACCTTAGCGCAAGGGCCTTGGGGGGTGGAGACGCTGGCGGACGCCGCTCTGGCCGAACGGTTGGTGCTCGAGTTTGTGCAACAAGATGAGCAAGCCGATGCGTTTGTCATCGGCTGTTACAGTGATCCGGGATTGTTTGCCTGCCGGGAAGTTACCAGCAAACCGGTATTCGGCATTCAACAGTGCGCGGCGTTGGCCGCTATCGCTAGAGGCGGGCGGTTCGGGGTGATCTCGCTGTCGGCTAGCTCTGTGGCGCGGCATATGCGACATCTGCGGCAATTGGGTTTGGCGGCACATTGCGCCGGCGATCGCAGTGCCGGGCTCACTGTGGCCGAGTCCGAGAGCGGCGCGTACACGCGGGCAAAACTCACCGCCTGTGCCAGACAGTTGCTCGATGAGGATCACGCGCAATCGGTAATTTTAGGATGCACCGGTATGGCCGGGCACCGGGCGGCGCTGGAACAGCAACTCGGTGTGCTTGTTGTCGAGCCGACGCAAGCGGCGGCATCAATGGCGATTGGCGCTTTGCTGATGGATGGGTGACGCTCAATGGACAACAATTCAATGGGGACAACAATCCATGGGGACAAGAGTCCAATGCTTAGGCGGGAGGACTGACCCCCGTCTGCGTGGCTATCAAGCCATAGTGCTCGATTCTTCGATGGGCGGCGAAATCGAAGATGGTGGATTTACCGAATGCCGTGGCATCCAAGTCGCAGGGATGGCAGAACACCTCGTCACCTTGCGTTTGCGCCTGCGCGACTATTTCTCCGTCAGGATTGCATATGAGGCTGCCGGCCATGAGTGGATGGCCATCTTCAACGCCGGCTTTGGCAACGCTGACCACCCATGTACTGTTCTGGTACGCGCCCGCTTGTACCACCAGTGACGAGTGAAACCGTCTTTTGCAAGCGCCCTCGGAACTACTCAGTGAATTGCTCGCCGGCGTGTTGTAACCGAGCAGAATCACCTCCACGCCCTTGAGTCCCATGACTCTGTAGGTTTCGGGCCAGCGGCGATCGTTGCAGATGCAAAGGCCGAATATTCCATTCAGTGTACGCCACACTGGAAACCCCAGATCGCCGGGTTCGAAGTAGAACTTCTCCAAGTGCTGGTGGCTTCTAGCCGGATCGTAAGCCGCGTGCCCGGGCAGATGCACCTTGCGGTACTTGCCGGTGATGTTGCCTTCTTTGTCGGTGAGAATGGAAGTATTAAAACGCCTGCCTTCAGGGGTTAACTCGGCATAGCCGAAGCTCATGGCGAGCTGCGCCTGGCGGCACCGATCGAATAATGGCCGGGTGTCATGGTTGGGCATGCTGGACTCGAACCAACGTTCGATGTTCTCGCCCTCGCGGGGAAGCCACCGTGGGAAGAATGTTGTGAGCGTTAATTCCGGAAATGCGATCAGTTCGGCACCCTGGGCGCGAGCTTCACGCATGAGGGCGAGCATGCGCTCTATCACGGCTTGCCGGCTATCGGCTTTTTGGATCGGCCCCATTTGAGCAGCCGCGATGTTGATGGTTCGCATAAAATTGCCTCCCTAAATGTAGGCCGGCTGCGCCACCTGCAGCGCTTAGTGGTGGCGGCTGCGGGGTGGCACCGGTGCTATCACGGTGTCGTTCTCAACCAGCAATCCGCGGCGTACGCGTTGGCCTATCAATGTACATGCACTGATGAAAGCGGTTTCCGATTCCGCCGCGCTCCAAGCCCACATGGCCGGGCTTTCGTTGACCTGCACGCGCCAGTGGGCGGCGATATATACCTCTCCCGCGCGTAACTCCACGGTCCAGTCATGCCAGGTAACGTCCGGTTGATCATCGTAGCTGTATTCCAGTTCGATCAGCCGGCAATGATTGCCCGTCTGCGAATCGACGGTCGTGGTTTCAGAGAGCGATAGCGATTGGTTGATACACGAATCCCAACCCGTATGGACCTCTTCGGCGGTGGCGAATATGGTGCTCATGATCGCCTCGGCTGTGAGCATAAACTGTAGCGGCTGCGTCCAGTCCGGTTGGTCGTCGTGCATACAAAACTCCGTGCGCGATGAAATAACCATGATAACAGGCACAGCGTGCCGGCGAACTGTCCGCGGCGGTGTTGGCATAGACGCGCCTGCCATGGCGTGTAACTATTTCAATCAATGTATGGGCGGTTTGGGAATGCACTATGGCTTTTTTGCTATTGGGTCTCGTCGTGTTCTTGGGTGTACACAGCGTATCTGTCGTTAATCCGGCATGGCGGGAGCGGATGGTGGCACGGCTGGGAGAAGGGCCATGGAAAGGACTGTATGCACTCCTGTCATTGTCCGGACTCGTCTTGATTATCGTTGGTTACGGTCAGGCGCGGCTCGATCCGATTTTACTTTATACGCCGCCCATTTGGTTAAAGCACATAGCGTTGTTGCTATTGGTGCCGGTTTTCCCCTTGTTTCTGGCCACCTACCTGCGTGGTGGTATTCAACGCCGCCTCGAGCATCCAACCCTGTTGGCGACCAAACTCTGGGCCACTGCACATCTATTAGCGAATGGCATGCTGGCCGATATTGTCCTGTTCGCAAGCTTTCTCGCCTGGGCCATCGCCCAGCGCGTTTCCATGCAGCGGCGCGCTCAAAGACTGCTACCGGGCGCTTCACCGTCGGTATTGAACGATGTCATCGCCGTGGCCGCCGGCGTTGCGTTGTACGTTGTTTTTATAGTGTGGGGGCACGCTTGGTTAGTCGGGGTTGCGCCAATTGCGTTCTGAGTAGCACGGCTTCGCGGCATTTTCCGCTTGCTCCATCAACCAGGCGCGCAGTGCCGCCGTAGCGGCAGAGTCGGCACGCGATTCGGGTGATACCAAGTGATACGCATCGCTGGATATCACCCGTTGGGTGAACGGGGCGCTCAAGCGGCCGCTATCTATGAGTCCTCGGGTTAGGGAGCTTGGGCCGATGGCTACACCGCTGCCGGCGGCGGCGAATTCAAAAGCGACGATGGAACTGTCGCATTGCAATTCACCCACAGGCTCCAGACCTTCCAACTCGGCGGCGCGTAACCAAAGGTGCCAACCTTCGTTATTGCCGAGTACTTGCAAGAGCCGATGCCCGGCCAGATCGCCCGGTACGCGCAGTGGATTGGTGCTCTTCAGTAACGCGGGTGAACATACCGGGAATAGCTCATCATAGGTGAGGCGCTCGCAGCGCAGCGCCGGCCACACGCCCGCGCCATGGCGGATTTCCAATGAGACTGCCTCCCACACCGTCTCGGATGACCAGATGGATAAGGTTATGCGCAGCTCTATATCGGGGTGTTTATCCTGAAAATCCCGCAACCTAGGCGCTAGCCAATAGGCGGCGAATGCCGCGTTAGTGCGCAAACTCACCCGTGTTCGGCATTGCCCGAAGAGTTCGTCGGTGCTACGGGCAAGGCGGTCGAATGCTTCGTGCACTGATACTAAATACGCCTCACCCGTATCAGTGAGTTGTAGACGGCGCGGATGGCGAAGGAACAGTGGCTCTTGTAGATGCTGCTCGAGTAAGCGCACTTGTTGGCTTACCGCCGATTGGGTGACGTGCAATTCCCGGGCGGCACCGGTGAAGCTAAGATGCCTAGCGGCAGCTTCAAACGCTCGCAGCCAGTTCGGCGGTGGTAAGCGTCTTTTCCCTTTGTTCATGCTCACATAAGAAACTATTGGCGAAGAAGTCAGTCGCGTAGTGGTGTCTGGGTATGTGGTACGCGTGATCCGCGCAGATGATGGTAACAGTTGCGAAATTGCTTGTGTTTTCGATTGCGCTAATCTCTATCACCCATCGTTAGACGCTGGTGCATAAAGCGCTGGTGCATAAATAGGGAGTTCGTTGTACTTTGCCGGAGCTACCTGATGTCACGATCTATGTGGAGCGCCTGCGGGCGCTGGCTGGTGGTCATAAGTTGACGCAGTTGCGTCTTGCCAGTCCATTCGTGCTCCGCTCGGTGACACCGCCGGTGGAAGTACTCGAAAATAAGCAACTCACCGGTGTCGGCCGCCTTGGAAAGCGGATCATTTTAGAGCTGGAGAGCGAATTTTTCGCCGTCATTCATCTGATGCTCGCCGGGCGTTTACGTTGGCGTGGTCCGGGCGCCAAGATACCACGTACGAGTTTGTTGGCGGCTTTTGAATTCGACGTAGGTACTTTGTTATTTACCGCTACCGCCAGCCATGCTTGGCTTGCGGTTCGCCGGTACAACGGATCCGTTACGCTGACAATGAGGCCAACTATTGTGCCCGTTGCCAGACCGGTGGCCGCTTGACCTGCTGCATCGCGTGAGGTGAGCGAATGGCGGCCGCTAAACGTTCTCACGGCAGTCGGGCCGGTTCCGGGATCATGACCTAGGCGGACTCACTGATGAAATCGTCACCTGTATACCACCGGAACCGGTATTAGGTGACGGTACTCTCAAAAATCCCATCGCAGCGCTATGCCACCCTCCAGGCGCTTGTAAGTACTGAAATTGACATTGGAAATATTGCGCCTGAAGTTGAGTGTGGGTTTGACCGTGATGCCCGGCATGGCCCGCCATTGAGTGCCCACGCCTAGTTCCAGTTGGTTGTCGGTGCGGCGTACCAGGAAGAGGCCGTTTTGGCGATCATATACGCTCCACTGAAAGCCGCCGGTGATGAAGGCATCAAGGGTTGGAGTGAGGCGCCGCTGTAGGCCGGCCTGTACTCCGAAGAGATCACGGCCGCCGTCAATGCGGGAGTTGCGTTCGGAATCGACGCCAGCGAAGAAGCTTGCCGATACCAGCGTGGCTCCCGCGTTGTCTAGCGCGTGTAGCAGGCTTGCACCCAGCAATTGCAAGTCGGAGTCGTTCGCTTCGTTATCCACTTGGCTATAGCGAATACGTGAGTGTTGACCGAAGATGGAACTTTTAGTGCGATTATCGAAAGTGTGTTCCCATGTTGCCGTTAATCCGAATACAGTTTGCTGGGGATCCCAATCCAATTCCTGGTGGGAAAGCTGTAGATCGAAACTGTATTTGTTGGCTCCTTGCACATAGTCCAGGCCTGAGCTGACGCCGTAACCGGTGGTTTCCTGTCCGTCCGTAGATAAGTAATCGCGGGTGGCGCCGAACAAACCGAGTCTGAACAGCCATTGTTCCGAGAACTTATGGGTGAGATCGGCGCCTAGGCGGGCCGACATATACGCATCGTTGGTCGCCGCATCCGATGAGTCAATGGTGACGGCGGCGCCTAGGGCGGGTATGAAAATATTGGTTTGACCGACGGCGGCATTGGTGTTGGTGTCGTAACCGCCGGCTAGTTCCACATGGTAGCGGATATGGGTTTTCTTCTGCCGCTCATCGATCACCGCCAGATAGCGCTCCACCACGAGGCGCGCCGTTTCTGGTGGCTCTTGTTTGAGCAAAGCTTCGAACTCGTTTTTGGCCAGATTCAGATTGCCGAGTTCGAAATACGCCCGCGCTATGTCCAATCGCGCCCCAAGGAACGTAGGGGCTACCGTTAACACACGCTCCAAGGCGAAGGTGGCCGCATCGGGCCGGCCACTTTCTATGGCGGCAACGCCTAGCAGGTAGTCAAACCGGATGTTACCGGCCAAACGGTCCTCATATTGCAGCAGTGTCTGATACGCTGCTTCCGCTTGACCCGCGCGGATCTGGGCCTCTATCGCCTGCAAATCGAGTTCTTGCGCGGTAGCCGGCCACCACAAAGCTGCCAGGCTCAAGCACCCGAAGGTACGCGCCAGCTTTAATATCGAACTCAAAGCATCGCCCATAGTGGATTGATATTCAGTAAGTTATTTAAGCGTAGCCGCTGAGACTAGTGGTGTCTAGAGACAAGCGGCACCCTCTTTCGCGGGTAATTTTGTCAGACTTGCGGTGGATTCGAAATCGTTACGCGGGAATTGAGCGTGGCGCATGTGTTCAGATAACCGGGCCGGCACCATGAGGCTAAGCGCCGTGACGATCGCTACCGTGACGATGAGCAGGCTCGCCGCTGACCGGACCGCACCTGGACGTTCCTCTAGGAGGCGCTCTTTCTACTACTGAGTTCTCGGGTTTAAGGGACATTACCGATCCGCGGCAAAGGGCGGTGTGACGCAATGAGTGTTACTGCTGAAAATGTGCGAAAAACTTGGAAATAACAGGGTTTGGTGATTATCATGCCGCTGGCTAAGCCGGATGTTGTATACTCCATTCATTACCATAGCTCACACCTGATGGCTACACGGGGGATTTGACTAGATATGGCGAAAGCAGCGGCGCCGGTACGCAAGACAACGGCACTTAAAGAAGCCTATACCAAGACTCAACTGTTAAATGAGTTGGCGGCCAATACCGGCCTTGCCAGAAAGGATGTTCAATCGGTTCTTGACGAACTAGGGGTAGTCATTGAGCGTCACATCAAAAAGCGCGCCGTGGGCACGTTTACGCTGCCGGGTCTCATGAAGATTAGAACTGTCAGAAAACCGGCTACTAAGGCACGCAAAATGATTTCTCCTTTCACCAAGGAAGAAATTACGGTGAAGGCGAAACCGGCGTCAACCGCGGTGAAGGTTCAGCCTTTGCGTGGTCTGAAGGCCATGGTTGAATAAGGCCATGGTTGAGTAAGGCCATGGCCGAAGAAAGAAGGTACCCGAAGAAAGAAAGTACGGTATGACGGTGCCGTAGCTTGTCATGGAAAAACCCGGCACTTACCGGGTTTTTTGCTATGGCCTTCGGGATTATAGCGGTTGGGCTCATAGCCTTTTGAGGTTGTAGTTTTTATGTTGCGTTACAGGCGAGATCAATGACTACAGGGCGCCGCTAAAAATAGTCATTGTTTCGTGAGTGCAAGGAAGCACCGCGCGCAGAACCGCAGTGTATAGGTGATACCTGAGGATTGGAGCACGGCGCTGACGCCGCAATCGCGGAAAAAGTGCATTTTTAGAGGTGCCCTACAGCCGCAGCAATGCGTTGATACCCACTTTAGCGCGCGTCTGCTCGTCAACCCGTTTGACGATAACGGCGCAGTATAAGCTGTATTTGCCATCGTCCGATGGCAGATTACCTGATACCACCACCGCGCCCGCCGGTACCCGGCCATAGTGGATTTCGCCGCTCTCGCGATCGTAGATGCGGGTGCTTTGCCCGATGTAAACGCCCATCGATATGACGGCGCCCTCCTCGACGATAACGCCCTCCACGATCTCGCTGCGGGCACCGATGAAACAGTTGTCCTCAATGATCGTCGGCGCTGCCTGCAACGGCTCCAGCACCCCACCGATGCCCACGCCGCCCGATAGGTGCACGTTCTTGCCGATCTGCGCGCAGCTACCGACCGTCGCCCAAGTGTCCACCATGGATCCGCAGTCCACGTAAGCACCGAGGTTGACGTAGGAGGGCATTAACACCACACCGGGGGCGATGTAGGCGCCGCGGCGGGCCACCGCTGGCGGCACTACCCGTACACCGGTTGCTTTGTGTTGTTCTGCGGTCAGGCCGGAGAACTTGAGTGCCACTTTGTCGAAATACTGTGTGAAGCCGCCTTCGATAACATGGTTGTCTGCAAGGCGGAATGAGAGTAGGACAGCCTTCTTGGCCCATTCGTTGACCTGCCACTGGCCGTCGATCTTCTGGGCTACCCGCAAGGTGCCGTCATCGAGTTGGCGCAGGGTCTCGGCTACTGCTTCGCGCACCTGCGTGGGCGCCTCGTGCGGGAACAGTTCGGCCCGTTGTTCGAATGCGGTTTCGATGACAGTGCGTAGGTCGGACATGGTGGTGGCGATCCCCGATGCTTCGATTGCAAGACTTTTGTCTTGAGTTATGACTCGCTACCCTGGCTTCGCCCGCTAAACACCGGCGTGGTCACGAGTAAGGCAACGCATTATATATCCTTAACATATATCCTTAACCCTAAACATAACCTCAACTCGCCCCCCGGCCGGACTCGTCAATTGCACTGTCGATACCGCATAGCGCCCCTTGCCGGGCCAGTGCCCAGCCGACGTGCTCGCGCACCATCGCATTGCGATGCCCGCTTCGAGCGCGTAACGCAGCGGCGATCACGCGGCTGCGAGGTGCGTTGCCCATGGCCACCGCGATGTTGCGCAGCCAGCGTTCGTGGCCTATGCGGCGGATAGCGCTGCCGCGCAGGCGCTCGTCGAACTCGGCCTCGGACCAAGAGAACAACGAAATCAGCGTAGCGTTGTCGAGTCCGTGTCTGATGGTATGGTCCGCATCGCTGCTCGGTTGCGCGAACCGGTTCCAAGGGCACACCATCTGGCAATCGTCACAACCGTAGATACGATTGCCCATGAGTGGGCGTAACTCCAAAGGAATGGCGCCCGGATGTTCGATGGTGAGGTAGGCGATGCACCGTCTAGCGTCTAGTTCGTAGGGGCCGGTGAAAGCGGCGGTGGGGCAGGCCTGCAAACATGCGCTACAACTGCCGCAGTGGCTGCGGGCCGGTGTATCCAATGGTAGAGGCAGATCGGTATATAACTCGCCTAGGAAGAACCATGATCCGGCTCGGCGGTCCAGTAAATTGGTGTGTTTACCTATCCATCCAACGCCAGCGTTGCGCGCCAGGGCTTTTTCCAACACAGGAGCGCTATCGACGAATGCGCGGTATCCAAAAGGCCCTATCGCCTCTTGTATCCGATCGGCCAAGCGTTGCAGCCGCTTGCGCATTGACTTGTGATAGTCCCGTCCGAGTGCATAGCGGGAAATATAGGCGCGTTGTCCGTCGCTGAGAATGACCTCGGGCTGTGCTCCCGCCGGCGGCCAGTAGTCCATGCGTACGCTGATGATGCGCAAAGTGCCCGGTACCAATTCAGCGGGCCGTGAGCGCACGGTGCCATGACGGCGCATATAAGCCATTTCGCCGTGGCGGGATGCGGCCAGCCAGTTGAGCAGGTGAGTCTCGTCTTCGTCCAGCTCAGTCCCGGTTATGCCGGCGTACTGAAATCCAAGGGAGCGCGCCCAGCTTTTGATGTTCGCGGCCAAAGCGGCCATGGTCTTGGCCGAGCGCTGTTGTTCAACCGGGGCTTGGGCTATCCTGTAGTGATTTTGGCGCAATGCTGAGTCTGCCTACTTTGGGCTCGGGCCTAATTCGAGTTCGGGCCTAATTCGCCCTCAAGCCTAACTCAATTTCAGGTATGTGATTCAGGATTGACTGTTCGAGTTCTACCGAGGACATTCGTTAAGCCCCGCTTTACACGCGGCGCGTGAACGCAGTGCGGTCTCGGCTAAACGCAAACAATTCAAGCATAACCATTGTGCGGGTCCTGGCGGTGATGGCCACGCGCGGCGGCTGGAGCGAAGTGGTGAGTGGTAAAATTCTGCTGTTGCCTGGGGATGGCATCGGCCCCGAAATCGTGGCGCAGGCGCGCAAGATCATAGACCTGCTGGTGGCGGCCGGCGAACTGGCGGTGGAGCTAGAGGAGGGACTGCTGGGTGGCGCTGGGGTGGACGCTGAGGGCAGCCCACTGCCGGATGCGACATTAGCGGCGGCGAAGGCCGCCGATGCCATTTTGATGGGGTCTGTAGGAGGACCTAAGTGGGAAGCCCTAGAGCGGCCGCTGCGCCCCGAACGAGGGCTATTGAAGTTGCGTGCCGAACTCGGCGTCTTCGCTAATCTGCGGCCCGCCGTCTTGTTTCCGCAGTTGCTCGAGTCATCAACCCTGAAAGCCGATGTGGTGGCTGGTCTGGACATCATGATTTTGCGAGAATTGACCGGCGGCATCTATTTTGGGAGACCGCGTGGCATTCGCCTCGGCGAGGGCAATGAGCGCCAGGGTTTCAACACCATGGTCTATGGCGAAGCGGAGATCGAGCGCATTTGCCGGGCCGGTTTCGAGATCGCCCAAAAGCGTAGCCGGCGGCTCTGTTCCGTCGATAAAGCCAATGTGTTGGAGACTAGCGAACTGTGGCGTGAAGTATGCGAACAGGTGGCGCAGGATTATCCCGGCGTGGAACTCAGTCATATGTACGTGGACAACGCAGCGATGCAATTGGTGCGTGCGCCTAAACAGTTCGATGTCATCGTGACGGGCAATCTGTTCGGCGACATCCTCTCCGATCTGGCTGCCATGATGACCGGCTCCATCGGCATGTTGCCTTCGGCATCACTGGATGCGGCGGGTAAAGGGTTGTACGAGCCGGTGCACGGCTCCGCCCCCGATATAGCGGGACAGGGCTTGGCTAACCCACTCGCTACGATCCTGTCACTGGCTATGTTGCTGCGCTATACGTTGAATCTAGGCGAGCTGGCGCAACGGGTGGAAGCGGCCGTTGGCCAGGTACTGGCTGACGGACTACGGACCCCCGACATCGCCGCTCCTGGCACGCGAGAAGTCGGTACCGAAGCGATGGGCGATGCCGTCGTAGCGGCGCTTTAGATTTTGTGTAGGCGTTGCCGCCCTTAAGAGATCTGCGGCGCTGGTCCGGCGAGCATGGCGGCTGCTAGGGCGAGTACTCGTGTGCATAAAGAGGTTGAGATCATTGGGCTGATCGGGATGGTCCGCTTTAGGACGGTGTCCTGGTGCCGTATTCAATTGGTAGAGATTTTGGTGGAAAGCTATTCCTGAACTATAGTTAGCCGCGAAAGGTAAAGTGCTATATTAAATTCGGATCGCCTTGAGATTGCTCCATTTCTTGGGAATGTCTCTAGTGGATGGTGCAGCGGCAGCGGTAAACGTTGACCACGCTAGTTAGGAGGATGGCGCGAGGGCGCGTATTCTACGAGTTCAAAATCTGTTGAATTTGGCGGCTGTGTGACGCTTGACGGGCATGGATCGAGCAAACATGTTTAGACCGGCGGCGGTACTTCTGTGTATTTTCCTCGCGTTTCCGGCGTGGGTTGGCGCGTTGGGGCTGGGCGAAATCGAGCTGCGTTCGCAATTGGGTCAACCATTGGATGCGAGTATCCCTCTTATCGATGTGCAAGCGGCCGATCTTGACGGGATGGTGGTTGCGCTGGCGGGAGCGGAGCAATTCCGCCGTGTCGGTATCGATAGGCCTTTTTACCTGACTCAACTGCGCTTTCGGGTCGAGGACAATGAGGATGGAACGGGTTCTATCCTGGTAACTACCCGCGAACCGGTCAATGAGCCATTGCTAAATTTTCTGCTTGAGATCGATTGGCCCACCGGGCGCGTGATCCGGGAATATACTCTTTTGCTAGACCCTCCGATCTACGCCGCCCAAATCAAAGCTAACGTGCCCGAAGCCGGCGTGCCCAAAGCTGGTGTGCTCGAAGCCGGCGTGCCCGCAGCCAAGAGCGCACAAGCGCGGCAGCGACCGCCAAGCAGGGGATTGGTCTCACCACGCAACGTGCCCGCGCCCGCATACACCGGCAACTCGTACGGTCCGGTCGTCAGGAACGACACTTTATGGCGAATCGCCTCACGCACGCGGCCCGATCAAAACGTGTCGGTGCAACAGATGATGTTGGCGTTGCTGCGGGCCAATCCCGAGGCTTTTGCCGGGGACAACATCAATAGTTTACGGGCCGGTTCAATCCTGCGCATCCCCAGCCTGGAAACCATCACCGCAGTCAGCTCCGGTAATGCGATCGCCGAGGTTAGACGCCACAACGCGAGCTGGGATGAGTTGCGTGCAGCGATAGCCGCTGGCACCGCGCTCCCGCCGGCAGTAACCCGGCGGGCCCTGCCGCCGCCATCGAGAGTCGTCTCTACGCCGACGCTTCCTCAACAAGTAGCAAAAAAACCACCGCCGCCGCCATCAGCATCAAGAACTCAGCTTCAGCCGGCACCGCCCACGGCTGAAGTGGCGCAAGGCAAGGTAGAGATAGGCGGAGAGCGAGAGAAGCCCTTCGGTTCAGGCACGACCGAGCGCGGTGATGGTGATATCGCTGCGCTCGAATCGCGTTTGGATACCGCGCTTGAGGAACTATCTCAGGTGCAAAACCAGGTACAGAGTCTTTCGGCTAAGCTCGCTGAAGCAGATAGTCTTATCGAAGATATGACCAGGTTGATCGCTGCCCGGGATGCCGAACTCGCTCGCCTGCAAGCGAAATTGGCCGAAACCGAGGCTAAGGTACAGCGGGTGGGTGGAACTGCCGCCGGTTCCGCAGCGGTGCCGGTATCGGCCTCGCCAACACCGGCCCCTGCGCCAGTGGCGGACCAGCGGCCGGCAACGGCGGCGCCTGCCGTACCTGTGCCCCCTCCAGCCATACAACCGAGCGCGCCAGCGCCCACCGTGGCGGCTGATCCTGGGCCTACCTCGACCGGGGCCACCTCGATCATGGATCGGGTGATGGGCATGCTGGACGATCTGCCAGTGGATTCGATCATCCTTGCGGGCGGCGTGGCCGGTTTGCTGATGTTGGCGGTGCTTGGCCTGGTGTTGAAGAGTAGGGCGAAAAAACGTGCTGCTAAGGGGGCCAAGGACGACGCTTCCAAGGATCTCGAGGAAGTTATGCTGAGCCGTGAACTCGGCGATGAGGTGGATTTTGATGAGGCCGATGAATCGGCACCAACCCAAGCTGTTTTTCATTCAGAACATTCGGAAGATGTGACGGGGCGGCTGGAGGACGAGGGCAAACCCGAAATCTCGCCGCAGGATGAGGCAGAGGAGGATGCGCTCGCCGAGGTCAATGTTTACCTCGCTTATGAGCGCTTCGACCAGGCGGAGACCGTAGCTCGCGAGGCGATTGCACAATATCCCGACCGCCACCAGTACCGACTCAAGCTTCTGGAAGTCTTGCACGGTGGGCGAAGCCGAACGGCTTTTCTTGCCGCCATGGGTGAACTCGAGGCGATAGTGGGTTCCGATCACGAGTTGATGGTGTCCGCCCGCGCGATGCTCGATACGTTGCAATCGGATACCCCTGAAATGTCCGGTGACGCTGATGCCAGCGCTGATGATGAGGTTATAGACACTATAGACCGCGGCTTGGATTTCGACCTCGGCTTCGACATTGAGGAGGCGGATGACTCGGATACCGGAGAGAACCTCATGATGCCGGAATCTGTTGCCGACAGTTCCATAGGCCCTGGCAGTTCCATAGGCCCTGGGAGTTCCATAGGCCCTGGGCAGCTTGACTTCAATCTCGATGAGGATTTGTTGCCGGATGCTAATTATCGGTCCAGTACTGATTTAGACATCAGGCTGGACGCGACGGAAGATTTCCCCCTCGGCAGCATGGATTCGAATAGTGGTGTCGATTTCGATCTGGAGGCCGAGGAACCGGCGGCGGGCCTAAGCGCAGACTCCCTATCAGGTATAAATACGCAGGTGTTGGATTTCGATGTTGAGTTCGGCGTGCGCGATGGGGGGGGCGTGGATGCTATCGAGGGAACAGAGCTTTCCGAGGCGCGGGCCGCACCTCAACAGGTCAAAACTCATGTCGGCCCAGGGCATGAGCAAGGCCTGGACATCGACACACCACTGACATCCGACACTGCGCAACTCGAAATCAGTAACAGGTCCGGCAGTAGTGATGAGGTCGGGTTGAATCTTGATTTCGATCTGAGCGATGCACCTGGTGTGGATGAAAGCTTGAGTCTAGTTGATGACCTGGATACGGTCGGCGTGGATGAACTGGAACTGCGCGATTCCGAGGGTATATCGTCGCCTAGTGACAGCTTCCTGGACTTGCTAGGGGACGATATATCGCAATCGCCTAGGGATGAGTTATTCGAACCCCCGGGTGCAGGAGCCGAGGCGATCAATTGGGATGCTGACGCAGATATCCCGGTTCTCGATATGCCTTTGGATGACGATGAACCAGGACGTGAACCGATGTTGTCTTTTGACCTCGGAAACGAAGCTATCCTATCGCCTGGCGACCAAGATGGAACACCGTCTTTGATACTCGAGGAGGATGATGTACCGAGGGTGTCGTTGGAAATCGATCTGGAACCTTCGGCGCAAGAGGACGCAACCGATGGCGATGGTGTCACCCTAAAACCGCTCGATGAGACTGTTGGCCAAGATGTCGCGACGGTGCAAGTCCCCGAAGTGCAAGTCCCCGAAGTGCAAGCCCCGAAAGTTCAGGCCCCAAGAGTTCAGGCCCCAAGAGTTCAAGGGCACGCCGCCGCCGATGTGTCTGGACTTGGAGCCGATGACGATGATGGCGACCTGCTCGAGTTGCCTGAAGCCTTAGATGAGGTAACAGGCGCCGGCTCTGATCTGCGCCTGGATTTTGGCGCCATGGAAGACGAATTCGATCTGGAAATCGATGCCGCTGCCGATACGACCCATACATTGACGACCCATACATTGACTGTCCCAGGGGCATTGACTGTCCCAGGGGATACTGTCCCAGGGGATGGCGCCGTGCAAGTTTCCGGGGCATCCGCTGCATCCACTGTGGCTGCGGTGGCCGCACCCGTTGCTGAGGGCGACATTTTGGATCTCGACCTGAGCGACTTCGACCCTCTCCAAAGCGGGCAGGAATTGATCGATATAGAAGCACTGCCGGGAGCACTGGAGCTTGAAGCGGTAGTCTCCGGCCCTGGAGACTCGGGCCCTGGAGACTCGGGCCTGTATATCTCGAACGATGATGCGCTCGATGCGTCCTCGCTCGAGTTGGATATGGGTGATCAGTTGGAGCACGGTGTTGATGGGCCAGCTGCGCCTATTGCGGGGTTGGGCACTGCCGATGGAGGCCTTGAGAACGAATATTTGGATACCAATACGCTCGTTATCGGGACCGAGGCCGAACCTCTGGACGATATCGACGAGATGCAAACGCGGTTGGAACTGGCTGAGCAGTATATCTCCATGGGCGAGAATGCAGCCGCCGAGGAGATCATTGATGAGGTGTTGGCGGACGGCAGCGATGTGCACAAGACCGCGGCTGCGGTGCTTCAACAGCGGTTGAGCGAAGAGCCCCCGACACGATAGCGGTTATCTTGGCGGTAGCGGTTATCTTGGATAGTGACAGTGCGGATCGCGCTGGGTGTGGAGTACCGGGGTAGCGCCTATCACGGTTGGGAGCGACAACGGCAGGCGCCTACCGTGCAAGCGGAATTGGAGCGTGCGCTATCCAAGGTGGCCAATCATCGGGTGAGTTCGACGTGTGCGGGACGTACTGATGCCCGCGTGCATGGCCTCGGCCAGGTGATCCATTTCGACACGGACGCGAAACGGCGACTGCACGCGTGGGTCCTGGGGACCAACTCGTCACTGCCTGATGATGTAGCGGTTGTATGGGCGCACCAAGTGCCGGATTGTTTTCATGCGCGTTTTAGCGCCCTGTCAAGATGTTATCGCTATCTCATTTTGAACCGGCGTTCACCCCCTGCTGCGCTTGCCGGGCAGGTGACCTGGACCCACAGGCAACTCGACGCGTGGCGGATGCATGAGGCAGCGCAGCGGCTCGTGGGTGAGCACGATTTCAGCGCTTATAGAGCATCGGGGTGCCAGGCGCGGACCGCGGTGCGGCGGATCCTCTCTTGTAGTGTGGAGCGCCGCGGCCAATTTGTCGTCATGGAGATCGAGGCGAACGCTTTTTTGCAACATATGGTTCGCAATATCGCCGGAGTACTGATGGCCATCGGGACTGGAGAGCAGGGCATAGGATGGGCGCAGGAAGTCCTGGATTCCCGCACCCGTACAGCCGGTGGCATCACCGCGCCGCCTGACGGGTTGTATTTCCTGAAGGTACGCTACCCGGATGCTTTTGCCCTACCCGCCACTTGTAGTCCTCTTTGCCTTTGGTAATCTTGCCCTTGGTAATTTTGCCCTTGGTGATCGTAGGTGAGCGTTGCCGGGCGGCCATCGGTTCTCCCATCAGTGGCTATCGGCTCTGCCGTATATGGCCGTTCGCTCTGCCATAAGTGGTGTTAGTGCGATATGGTTCGCTCCCTGCTCGATATGGATGCTTGGTGATGGGGCTCCGTGCGCCGCGTGTTCGCGTCAAGATCTGCGGCCTTACCCGCCCGGGCGATGCTATAGCCGCCGCTCAGGCAGGTGCCGATGCCATAGGGCTGGTTTTTTATCCAGCTAGCCCACGGGCGGTGTCCGTGGCCATCGCGCGGGCGATTTGCGCGGTGTTGCCGCCGTTTGTGTCACGGGCCGCTTTATTCGTGAACGAATCTGCGCAGCGGGTCGAACAGGTACTGGCTGAGGTGCCGATCGATACCCTTCAATTTCATGGCGATGAAACATCCGAGTACTGCGCCTCCTTCGGCGTGCCTTTTGTGAAAGCGATAGGGGTCAAAGCCGGGGTGGATGTGGCCGAAGAGATGGCGCGCTTCGAGACGGCCAGCGGCATTCTCCTGGACAGTCATGATCGGGTGCGCCGGGGGGGCACGGGCCGGGCTTTTGACTGGGCTTTGATCCCAGGGAAACAACCAGCGGAACAACCGAGGGCACAACACCCCCCTATCATTTTGGCCGGCGGTTTGAACCCCGTTAACGTAGCGGCAGCGGTACGTACCGTGCAGCCCTATGCTGTCGATGTAAGCGGCGGTGTGGAACGTGAGAAAGGCATTAAAGACGCAGCGCTAATCGCTGCCTTCATGCGAGGAGTCAATCGTGTCACAGCTTTCCAATAAGACCCCGCAAGAGCGTCTTATCGGGCAATGTCCCGACGCGGCCGGGCATTTTGGCCCCTACGGTGGCCGCTTCATCGCCGAGACTCTGGCCGGTCCCGTGGAGGCCTTGAGGATAGCCTATGAAAAGTACAAGGACGATCCTCGGTTTCAAGCGGAGTTTCATGCCGATCTTGCCCACTATGTGGGCCGTCCCACGCCGCTTTATTTCGCCGAGCACCTGACTGCCAAAGTAGGTGGTGCGCGGCTCTACCTGAAGCGGGAAGACTTGAATCACACTGGTGCACACAAGGTAAACAACACCATCGGGCAGGTGCTTTTAGCCAAGCGCATGGGCAAGACGCGCATCATCGCCGAGACTGGGGCGGGTCAACACGGTGTAGCCACGGCGACGGTGGCGGCACGTCTTGGCCTGGAGTGCATTGTCTATATGGGCAGTGAGGACATGGAGCGCCAGGCCAGCAATGTGTACCGCATGAAGTTGCTGGGTGCCCAGGTGGTGCCGGTCACCTCCGGTACCAAAACCCTGAAAGATGCCTTGAATGAGGCGATGCGCGATTGGGTGACCAACGTAGACGATACCTTCTATATCATCGGCACTGTTGCGGGCCCTCATCCGTACCCGCAGATGGTGCGCGATTTTCAGACCGTCATCGGGCGTGAAGCGCGCCAGCAGATATTGGATAGTGCGGGGCGGTTGCCCGATGCCATCATCGCCTGCGTCGGCGGTGGCTCCAACGCCATCGGGTTGTTTCACCCGTTTTTAGATGATCCGGATGTAGCCATCTACGGCGTCGAGGCCGGTGGCAACGGCGTGAGCACGGGGGAGCACGCGGCACCTCTTTGCGCCGGGCGCCCAGGGGTATTGCATGGCAACCGTACTTATTTGATGCAAGACGAAGACGGCCAGATCCAAGGCACTCATTCGGTATCGGCTGGTTTGGACTATCCGGGCGTGGGTCCGGAGCACGCCTGGTTGAAGGACATAGGCCGGGTGAATTACGTCACTGCTACGGATGATGAGGCACTCGATGGATTTCACGCACTCACCCGCACCGAAGGGATCATCCCGGCGCTCGAATCGAGCCATGCGGCCGCTTATGCCATGCAACTGGCGGCATCCATGGCGCGCGATGACCTCGTCATCGTCAATCTCTCGGGGCGCGGAGACAAAGACATGCAGACGGTAGCCGAGCGGCAGGGGATCGAATTGTGAGCCGGCTATGCCGTCGTTTTACCGAATTGCGCGGCGAGGGCCGGGCCGCTCTAGTGTGCTTTATCACCGCAGGTGATGGTGGCATGGGTCTTACTTTGGCCACCATGCATGCCATGGTGGAAGCGGGTGCCGATATTATTGAGCTGGGCGTGCCTTTTTCCGATCCGATGGCCGACGGACCCTCGGTGCAATTGGCGGGGGAGCGGGCGCTAGCCGGCGGTACGCGGGTGGCGGATGTGTTCAAGGTAGTGCGGGATTTTCGCCAACGCGACAATGCCACCCCCATTGTTCTAATGGGTTATCTCAATCCCATCGAGGCGCAGGGCGCGCAGGCCTACGCCTCGGCAGCATCCGCCGCCGGGGTGGACGGCGTGATCATCGTGGATCTGCCGCCTGAGGAGGGTGAAGAGACTTTTGCTACCTTCAAAAAACATGGCATAGACCCAATCATGTTCGTCGCGCCCACTACTACCCAAGCGCGCATGAGGATGATCTGTGATGGTGCCAGTGGCTTTATCTATCTGGTGTCTATAAAAGGTGTCACGGGTACGCGCCAGGCCGATGCCGGGGAGGTCGCGGTGAAGGCGCAACAGGTGCGCGCGGTCACCGATCTACCCATAGCCGTAGGCTTCGGTATCAAGGATCGCGCGTCGGCAGCGGCCATGGCGGGCAGTGTTGATGCGGTAATCGTCGGCAGCGCGCTGGTCGATCGCGTTGGGGAATGCGTGGATGATCCCCAGCATGCGCCCGGGTATGTGGCGCAGTTGGTGTCCGAGCTTAGAGCCGGCGTGGAAGAAGCTCGGCGTGATGCCTGATTCTCGGCCGCGGCATTGACGCAGTGAGTGAGGTTATGAGTTGGTTCGAAAAACTGTTGCCGTCTCGTATCCGCACCGATGGTGGAAGCAAGCGCAAGGTGCCCGCTGGGCTGTGGCTGAAGTGTACCTCCTGTAGCGCGGTGCTCTACCGGGCCGAGTTGGAGCGCAATCTGGACGTTTGTCCCAAGTGTGGTCATCACCTGCGCCAACCGGCCCGTCGGCGTTTACAGCAGTTGCTGGACGATACTGGCGAGCAGATGGAACTCGGGTCGGACCTGCGCGCCGCCGATCCGCTCGAGTTCAAAGATTCCAAGCGCTACGTCGATCGTTTGAGCGCGGCGATCAGATCGACCGGCGAAAGCGACGCGCTCGTCGTTATCTGTGGCACGGTATGCGGCGTGCCGCTCACCGCCGCCGCTTTCGAGTTCGGCTTCTTGGGCGGTTCAATGGGTTCGGTGGTGGGCGAACGGTTCGTTTTGGCCGCCGAAGCGTGTATCGAGCAGCGCCTGCCCTTGGTGAGCTTTAGCGCCAGCGGTGGGGCGCGCATGCAAGAGGCGCTGTTCTCGTTGATGCAGATGGCTAAAACCAGCGCCGCCATCCAGCGTCTGCGCACCGAGTCGTTGCCCTACATATCGGTATTGACCGATCCCACCATGGGCGGGGTATCGGCGAGTTTTGCCATGTTGGGCGATGTCATCATCGCCGAACCTGGCGCGCTGGTAGGGTTCGCGGGACCCAGGGTAATAGAGCAGACTGTACGGGAGACTTTGCCGGAGGGATTTCAACGGGCCGAGTTCCTTTTGGAACACGGTGCTATCGACATGATCGTGGACCGCCGTGAGATGCGCCAACGTTTAGCTTCACTGCTGACCATGTTGATGGGGGCGCCGCGTCCGCACTTCGCGCTGGCCGATGGCAGTGCCGCCGCCTGAATCTTGAGGGCACCTCTAACAATGCACTTTTCCGCGATTGCGGCGTCAGCGCCGTGCTCCAATCCTCAGGTATCACCTATACACTGCGGTTGTGCGCGCGGTGCTTCCTTGCACTCACGAAACAATGACTATTTTTAGAGGTGCTCTTGAGTAACCGGTGTCCACCGGCCCCGCGCATCATACGAGCTTATTGCAAAATTGCATAAACCCTCAGGCTCATAACCTTCCATGTTCATCACTCCTTGAGTCCATCAGCCATGCGTTTCGAACGATTGCAAGAGTGGTTGGATTGGCAGGAGAGCCAGTTTCCGAGTCCTATGAACCTGGGTTTGGAGCGGGTGCGGGCAGTGGTTGAGTGTATGCAATGGCCGCCAAGACGTTTTCCTCTTGTCGTAGTCGCCGGCACCAACGGCAAGGGCTCTTGCGTGGCTTTTCTGCAAAGCGCTTTTGTGGCGGCCGGCTATAAAGTGGGTACCTACACTTCGCCGCACCTATTGCGCTACAACGAACGTATACGTATTGATGGCGTGCCGTTGGATGACGCTACTATCATGCAATCCTTCGCCCGCCTGGATGAACGCCGTAGCGATACCACTATGACGTATTTCGAATTCGGTACGTTGGCGGCTATGGATCAGTTTATCGCCCAAGATTGCGATGTGGCGGTGATGGAGATCGGCATCGGTGGGCGGCTGGATGCGGTCAACGTGTTTGATGCCGACATCGCTCTTATTACCACCATCGATATCGATCATCGCCAATGGTTGGGCGATGACCGGGAGGCGATAGGTCGGGAAAAAGCCGGTATTTTGCGCCTGGACCGTCCGGCAGTGGTGGCCGAGCGCAATCCACCACGCTCCGTGCGCCGCCGCGCCGGCCAGTTGTACGCCCCACTGCATGTTCTGGGCGAGAGCTTTGAGCGCTACGATAACGGTCACGTGTGGACTTGGTCGCACGGTTCCACGGTTTGGGAGACACTGCCACAGCCGGCTTTAAAAGGAGATTTTCAAAAGGATAATGCTGCCGGTGCGTTCATGGTGCTGCATTTGCTGGCACCGTCTCATCCGGTGAGCCGCGAGGCAGTTGACCGCGCTTTACAGTATCCGGATCTGGAAGGGCGCTTTCAGCAGGTGAGCGCGGCGCCGCGGATCATCGTGGACGTGGCGCACAATGCGCAGGCGACGCGGACGCTGGCGGACAATCTGCGCGGCGACACGGTGCCAAGGGGCCGTACTTTAGCGGTGGCCGCGCTGCTGGCGGACAAGGATCTAGCCGCCGCGTTGGAGCCGTTGCTAGGGCTGATCGATGAGTGGCACATTAGTGGATTGGATGGACCGCGCGGTGACGATGGCACGGGTGTGCGCACGGTACTGAGCGGCTTTGGTGTGACTGCTCTTAGCTGCCATCAGAACGTGTTGGCCGCGATGGAGAGCGCCCGCGCGCGGGCCGCGTCGAACGACACGATAGTCGTATTCGGATCGTTCCATACCGTGAGCAGCGTGTTGGCGCTGCCCTGTTGGACGACGGAGCGTTCCGGTAGGCTCCGGTAGGCAGCTAGTGTGGGTTGGCTCTCAGGAAGCGGATAGGTAGTGCCGAGCGGCAGGGCCATGATGGACAATGCATGAGGCGAGTAAAAATCGGCTGGTGGGCGCGAGTGTATTGGCTTTGGTGATGATTGGAGTCCTGGCCTGGTTGCTCAGCGGATCGCCTTCGCCTGCTCCCGCCACAGCGTACGTGCCAGCGCCAAATGAAGGTGCTGCTTTCGATTCCCGGATTGTGCCTATGCCCGCCGATACTTCGAGCGATACCTTGACCGATAGTCTGGCCGAGGAACGTCGGAGGCTAGCGCGAACGCTGCCGCCCTCCGGTGACGGCGCCCGTGAGACGGTGCCGGGATCGGCCCCTGGCACTTCGCCTCAGGCCAGTGAGAAAGGTGGCGCTAGCGAGCGGAGGGCGAGCGCGGAGAAATGGTTGTTACAACTCGCTAGTTTTACCAGCCAAGCCAATGCGGATGCGTTGCGAGAACAATTGGCGGCCGCGGGTTACGCCGTGTATGTGGAGAAGGCCGGAGTTCACGTGCGGGTGATGATTGGCCCGCTGCTGTCCAGAGCGCAGGCCGATGCCGCCCGCGCCGCACTGGAGCAGCGAACCCGCTTGAAAGGTGTAGTGCGCAGAGCTGGTAACTTATGAATCTCACTGAGGTTGATTATCTGATCATCGGCATCATCGTCGTCTCTGCCGTTGTCAGTCTTACCCGCGGCTTCGTCAAGGAAGCCATTTCACTCGGTGGCTGGATTCTGGCCGTGTGGCTGAGTTTCACTTTTTTTGAACCGGTTTCTTTGTATCTGGAACCGCATGTATCCGCGCCTTCAGTGCGCTTAGCGCTAGGATTTGTCGGATTGTTCATGGCGGTCATGATGTTGACCGGCATCATCGTTTACCTCGCTGGCGCGGTGGTTAGCGGGACTGGCGTGACAGGCACCGATAGGGTGCTCGGTATGGTATTCGGCGCGGCCAGGGGCGCCCTCATCGTCGGTCTGCTGGTGATGGTGGCTGGATTGACGCCGCTGCCGCGCGATCCGTGGTGGCGCGCGTCAACCTTGATTCCACATTTCGAGCGTCTCGCCGTTGAAATCAGGGGTGTTCTACCGCAACAAGTGGCGCAGTATTTACGCTTCACTTGAGCCGTTCAGGGTAGCCGTTGCGATGGGGTCCGTCCTGGTGTCGAGTGGCTGCTTTGCGGCGGGGCGCAGGAGCATGCATTCATGTGCGCAATAGTCGGCTTGGCGGCCCATGGCGATGTCAACACGCAGTTGTACGACGCACTCACCGTGTTGCAGCACCGTGGACAGGATGCGGCCGGCATCGTTACCAGTGATGGCCGGCGTCTACATTTGCGCAAAGACCGCGGATTGGTGCGTGAGGTGTTTCAGACGCGGCATATGCTGCGCCTGAAGGGCAACGTAGGCATAGGCCATCTTCGCTATCCGACCGCTGGACAGGCCTCGGCGGCCGAAGCGCAGCCGTTCTATGTCAACGCACCGTTCGGCATCACGCTGGCGCACAACGGTAACCTGGTCAATGCCGCTCAACTCATGGAGGAGTTGTTCGAGCAAGATATGCGCCACATCAATACCGACTCCGACTCGGAGGTGTTGCTCAATGTGTTCGCGCACGAACTATGGCGCCGTGGCCGTGCCGGGCTCAAACCGGATGATATCTTCGAGGCAATACGCAACGTGCATCAGCGCTGTGAGGGCGCTTACGCGGCGGTAGCCACCATCAATGGTTACGGCCTGGTGGCGTTCCGCGATCCGCTTGGCATCCGGCCGGTGGCGTTTGGTCAACGTGAGGGACCGCACGGCGTCGAGTACATGGTGGCGTCGGAAAGCGTGGCCCTGGATGCACTCGATTTTGAACTGGTACGCGATATCGCGCCCGGCGAGGCCATTTTCATCGATAGCGAAGCGGTGCTTCACTCGCGCCAATGCGCTCACAACGCGGTGCTGGCGCCGTGTATTTTCGAGTACGTGTATCTGGCCAGGCCAGATTCGATCATGGACGATGTATCCGTCTACAAAGCCCGGCTGCGCATGGGTGAGCGCTTAACCGACAAGATCATGCGCGAGTTTCCCGAGCACGACATAGACGTGGTCATACCGATCCCCGAGACCAGCCGCACGGCGGCGCTGCCGCTCGCCTACCGTCTAGGTGTCAAGTACCGCGAGGGTTTTGTTAAAAACCGGTATATAGGGCGGACTTTCATCATGCCTGGCCAGGGTGAACGGCGAAAATCGGTGATGCAGAAATTGAACCCTATAGGGCTCGAGTTCGAAGGCAAGAACGTATTGTTGGTCGATGATTCCATCGTCCGTGGCACCACCTCCAAAGAAATCGTGCAGATGGCCCGGGATGCGGGCGCAAGGCGCGTTTACTTCGCCTCCGCGGCGCCGCCAGTGCGCCACGCCAATGTTTACGGCATCGACATGCCGGCGGCGGGTGAGTTGGTGGCGGCGGGGCGTAGCGAGGATGAGGTGGCGCAAGAGTTGGGCGCGGATCGTTTGTTCTATCAAGACTTGGACGATCTCATCGACGCGGTTCGCTATGGCAATCCCGATATTCACCAGTTCGATACGTCGTGTTTTTCCGGCGAATATTTAACAGGCGGCGTGACCGCGTCATTTCTGCACCGCCAGGAGACGCTGCGTAATGACGGGGCCAAGAGCCGCAGCGCGGCCGCCGATGATGAGGTGCTCGAGTTGAGGAACGCGATATAACCCCCGCCACGGTCACAGTACGTTTGTTGACCGGCGGCGAGGCGGCGCATTGGGTGGATCTGCGGCACTTGTTCGTGGAGTACGCGGAAAGTTTAGCCATCTCGCTGGAGTATCAGGGCTTTGCCGGAGAGCTTCAGGATCTGCCGCGTATTTATAGCGACCACGAGGGGGGTGCTTGGTTGGCATTAAGAGAGGGCGTGGCTATAGGGTGTGTGGCATTGAAGGCGAATACATCCGAGAGCGCCGAGCTCAAACGCCTCTATGTACGCGCGTGTGGGCGCGGGGCTGGGGTAGGGGAGCGTTTGGCGACGGCGGCCATCACCCATGCCCGGCAACTGGGCTATAAAACGATTCGCCTCGATACCTTGCCAACGATGGCGGCGGCGCAGCGCATGTACCGCCGCTTGGGTTTTGTGGAGACGGAGCCGTACTACGACACGCCCATCGAAGGTACTCGATTCATGGCACTGACGCTTTGATAACATGCGTGGAATGCCTGCAAAGAATACGGTTTGGAGAATTAGCAATGGTTAAACGGGTGGAAAAGAGTGATGCTGAATGGCGCGAACTTTTGAGCGCCGATCAGTATCAAGTGCTGCGCAGCAAAGGCACTGAGCGTGCGTTTACCGGCGAGCACAACAATACCAAGACAGCGGGTACTTATGTGTGCGGCGGTTGCGGTCAACCGTTGTTTTCATCCTCCACTAAGTTCGACAGCGGCAGCGGATGGCCCAGCTTTTATGAGCCCATAGATGCGGTCCATATAGAAGAAGAGCGCGATACTTCCTACGGCATGGTCCGCACGGAGGTGATGTGCAGCGCTTGCGATGGACATTTGGGGCATGTTTTTGCGGATGGTCCGGCGCCCACCGGGTTGCGTTACTGCATCAATTCACTGTCGCTCAAGCTTGAGGCGGACGAGGAGTAAGGAGGGCGAACTACGCGCCACTCGCATTCAACTGCACGACGCCATCTGAGACGCGGGTGGCAAATGTGGCGATATCATCAGTGGCAGGTGGTGTAAGTACCGCACCTGTGCGCAGATCGAAGGCGGCACCATGGCGCGGGCAAATGAGCCGATACCCGCAGATATCGCCGCCGCTCAAGCCGGTATAGTCGTGGGTGCAAAGATCTTCGATTGCGAGGAATTCGCCGCCTATGTTGTAAACGGCGATATCTTTATCATTGAGCTGGACGATGCGGTAAGCACCGTGTTGAATGGAGTGGGCCGGCGCTATATCGATCCACCGTTCGGTGGTGGCTTTATCCGCCATCAGCGCGTGCGTGCAACGGCTCTAGAGCAGCCCTAACTCGAGTTTTATCTCATCGGAAATGCGATCTTGGGTCCAGGGCGGATCCCATACCAGTTCCACGTGGGCTTCGCTGACACCATCCACTTTGCGCACCTCGTCTTCCACCGTGCCGGGAAAGGTCTGGGCGATGGGGCAACCGGGAGAGGTTAGCGTCATGTCGATATCTACCGTTCCGTCCGGCTCTATGCGCACATCGTAGATGAGGCCCAGGTCGTAGATGTTGACGTGAATGTCCGGATCGTAAACTTCGCGCAAGGCCGCGATGATGTCCGCCATTAGCGCGCCTTCTTGCGAGCCTTTCGCCTGCGGCCCACTCGGCTGGTCTAGCTGATTTGAGCTATCGATTGGACTTTGTGCTGATTCCATCATCAACCCCCAGGGCATGTGAACGAGCATCAGGATACCACGCAAGCACTAGGCGCCGAATATGTCCCGTACTTTCTCCAAGGCACCGGCCAGGGCTTCCATCTCTTCCAGGGTATTGTAGAGGGCGAGTGAGGCGCGCGCTGTCGCTGGCAGACCGAAGCGTTCCATCACCGGCATGCTGCAATGGTGACCGGCGCGCACGGCGATGCCTTCCGTGTCCAAGATGGTGCCCACATCGTGGGCGTGAATACCATCGAACACAAACGACAGCACCGCCGCTTTTTGGCGAGCGCTGCCCACTATGCGCAGGCCCGGGATCCCCGATACCAACCGAGTGGCGTGCCGCAACAGGGCGTCTTCATGGGCGGCGATACACGCTATATCCAGGCTTTCCACGTACTCCAGCGCGGCGCCCAGGGCGATGGTGTCGGCGATATTCGGTGTGCCGGCTTCAAAGCGGTAAGGAATGTCGTTGTACTCGGTGCCAGAGAAGCTGACCCGCCTTATCATATCGCCGCCCGACTGATACGGCTGCATCTCCTCCAGTGCATCCATCTTGCCGATGAGCCCGCCGATGCCAGTCGGTCCATAGACCTTGTGACCGGAAAAAGCAAAGAAGTCGCAATCTAACTCCACTATGTTCACGGCTTTGTGTGGTGCTGCCTGGGCGCCGTCCAACAACACCCTGGCGCCCGCATCATGGGCGGCGCGGATGATCTCGCGCACCGGGTTGACGGTTCCCAATGCATTGGAAATATAGGCCGCCGCCACAAACCGGGTTTTCTCGCCGATCAACGCGAGCGTTGCATCCAGATCCAGCGAGCCGTCTTCTTGTATGGGCGCCACTTGCAAAACAGCACCGGTTTTTTCCGCCAATATCTGCCAGGGCACGATGTTGGAGTGGTGTTCCATCTGCGTGGTGATGATTTCATCGCCGGGCTTGAGCATTGGGCGCACATAACCTTCCGCCACTAAATTGATGGACTCGGTAGTGCCGCGGGTAAACACCACACAGCGGTTGTCGGGGACGCCGAAGAAGCGGGCGATGATGTCACGGGTACCTTCATAGGCAGCCGTGGCCCGTTCACTCAATGCATGCACGCCGCGGTGTACATTGGCATTGTCATTGCAGTAGTAGTGGGTGATGGCGTCGATCACCGCCCGTGGTTTTTGCGTGGTGGCGGCGTTATCCAGATACACCAAGGGTTTGCCATGCACTTGTTGGTGCAGGGCGGGAAAGTCCTTCCGCACTTTAACGACATCCAAGCTATTGGTTTTGGCTGTCTCGGCCAGGCTCACCGCTGCATTGCTCATACCAACTCCTTCAACTCTTTGCCGTAGGGCAAGATTTCAATAAGCACGTGTTCGATGTGTTGCCGCAGGCCCTCTATGGGTATGCGCTCCACCACATCGTGGGCGAAACCGTAGGTCAGCAGGCCGCGGGCTTGAGGCTCCGGTATGCCGCGTGAGCGCAGATAAAACAGCATCTGCTCATCGAGTTGACCGACGGTGGTGCCGTGAGCACAGCGCACATCGTCGGCGTAAATTTCTAGCTGTGGTTTAGTGTCTATCTCGGTGTTTCTAGACAGTAACAAGTTGTGATTGGCCTGCTGCGCATCGCTTTTTTGCGCGCTGGGCAGCACGTGTACCTGGCCGTTGAATACACCGCGGGCGGAGCCGTCCAACACCCCTTTGTAGTACTGGCGGCTAGTACAGTGCGGGTGGTTGTGAAAAGTGCGTATGTGAAAGTCCACATGTTGTCTGGCGCTGCCCAGATACAGGCCGTTCAGGGCGCAGCTACCGTTGGGTGCGGCGAACTCCGTGTTGATGTCGTAGCGGGCGAGGGCGGCGCCTACCGATAGAGCGTGATTGGTGTACTGCGTCCCCTCGCTTTGCCGCACCTCGATGCTGGCAACGTGGAACGCCTTGCGGCTTTCCGTTTGCAGCCGCGTATGTTCCAGGGCGGCACCATCCGCCAAGACCACATTCGTCACGTTGTTGGTGAAATAAGTGCCGTCAGCCAGCGCTGTATAGTGTTCCGTGATGTGCGCGTTGGCGCCAGCGCCCAGCCAGAACACGTTGCGCGGTTGCACGGCCCGGTCATCGGCACCCGAGGCGGCGAAAAGCAGGTGAATCGGGTGTTCCACCTGAACGCCTTCCTCGATGAGGATAGCGGCGCCATCGGCCAACTGGGCGGTGTTGAGCGCGGTGAAACCGTTGCTTTGACCGACGCCATTAGCCTCGATGCAAGTACGCACCGCCGGATGTCCGCCCGCCACCGCCTCCGCCAGACTGAGCACCGTAACGCCCTGCGGGGCCGTACCTGAGCGGGCCGCCAACTGGCCATCCACGAAGACGAGGCCTAGCGGAGCGCGCTCGCCATAACCCAATGCGGGCAACGAATCCAATGCGGGCAATGGCCCCGGCGCCTCGTCGGCGGCTCCGGCTGGCGCCAATTTGAAAGACCGCCGCTCGATGGGCCGAACGCTGGTGTATTTCCAGTCTTCATGGCGCTGATTGGGCAGCCCCAGTGCACGGAACGCGGCGCGTCCTCGCTCCCTGATGGCGCCAGTCCAGCCTTGCCCGGCACCCTCTTGCAACTCGGATAAAACGGCGGCGAAGGCGTCACTCACGCCGCATTCTCCTGGTTGACCCAGTGATAACCCTCGGCTTCCAGTTGCATAGCCAGCGACTTATCGCCGGAGCGCACGATGCGGCCATCGGACAACACGTGCACATAGTCGGGCACTATATGCTCGAGCAGGCGCTGATAATGCGTGATCACCACGAACGCTCGGTTACCGTCGCGTAGCGCGTTAACCCCACCTGCGACGATTTTCAGCGCGTCTATATCAAGACCCGAATCGGTTTCATCCAGCACGGCGAGGCGCGGTTCCAGCACCGCCATCTGAAAAATCTCGTTGCGCTTTTTTTCACCGCCGGAGAAACCTTCATTGACGGAGCGTTTGAGGAATTGCTCCGGCAACTCCACCAGTTTCATCTTTTCCTTGACCCGCTTCATGAACGCGAAGCCGTCCAGTTCTTCCTCGCCGCGTGATTGTCTGGCGGCGTTTACCGCCGCTTTTAGAAAATAAACATTATTGACGCCGGGGATTTCCACCGGATATTGAAAAGCTAGAAACAGTCCTTGATGGGCACGCTCGTCGGGCGCCTGATCCAATAGTGACGCACCGAGGTAAAGTACTTCTCCGGCGCTTATTTCGTAGCCGTCCCGGCCCGCTAGCACATGGGACAGGGTACTTTTGCCGGAGCCGTTGGGACCCATAATCGCATGCACCTCGCCAGCCCCGACTTCCAGGTTAATGCCTTTGAGGATGGTTTTGCCGTTTACGCTGGCGTGAAGATTCTTGATGCTTAGCATTGACTTAACCCGAATTATTCAGCAGACCACCGCCCGAAGTAGATCCTGCGCCGTAGATCCTGCGCCTCAACCGACCGCGCCTTCCAAGCTGACGCTGAGCAGGTTTTGCGCTTCTACCGCGAATTCCATCGGCAACTCTTTAAACACTTCCTTGCAAAATCCGTTGACGATCATGGACACCGCGTCTTCCTCGCCGATGCCTCTTTGTTGACAGTAGAACAGCTGATCTTCGCTGATCTTCGAGGTGCTTGCCTCGTGTTCCACCGTGGCCGTGGGGTTTTTGACTTCCACGTAGGGAAATGTATGGGCACCGCACGTGTCGCCTAAGAGCAGAGAGTCGCACTGGGTATAGTTACGGGCGTTCTCGGCCCGTTTACCCACTTGCACGAGTCCGCGGTAGGCGTTTTGTCCGCGTCCGGCGGAGATCCCCTTGGAGATAATCGTACTGCGGGTATTGGCGCCCACGTGCACCATTTTGGTTCCCGTGTCCGCCTGTTGCGCGTTATTGGTAAGCGCCACCGAGTAGAACTCGCCGATGGAGTTGTCGCCTCTTAGGACGCAGCTAGGATATTTCCAGGTGATGGCGGAGCCGGTTTCCACTTGGGTCCAGGCGATCTTCGAATCGGCGCCGCGGCATTCACCCCGCTTGGTGACGAAGTTGTAGATGCCACCGCGGCCGTTTTCATCACCCGGATACCAGTTTTGCACCGTGGAGTATTTTATCTCGGCGCCTGCCTCGGCGATCAGTTCCACCACCGCCGCGTGTAGTTGATTCTCGTCGCGTTGTGGCGCGGTACAACCTTCCAGGTAACTGACATAAGCGCCCTCATCGGCGATGATGAGAGTGCGCTCGAACTGGCCGGTGTTGCGTTCGTTGATTCTGAAATAGGTGGACAATTCCATGGGGCAACGCACGCCCTTGGGGATGTATACGAATGAACCGTCGGTAAACACGGCGCAGTTGAGCGCGGCGAAAAAATTGTCCCGTTGCGGCACCACGCTGCCGAGGTAGCGCTCCACCAAGCCGGGGTGCTCCTGCACCGCCTCGGAGAATGAGCAGAAAATGATGCCCTCGGCGGCTAATTGTTCCTTGAAGGTGGTGGCCACGGAAACACTGTCGAAGACCGCGTCAACGGCAACCCCGGCCAGGGCGGCGCGCTCGGCCAGCGGAATGCCGAGTTTCTCGTAGGTCTCGAGCAGCTTGGGATCAACCTCGTCCAGGCTCTGTGGTCCGTCGCCTGGCGCTTTAGGGGCCGAATAGTAGGAGATGGCTTGATAGTCTATGGGGGCGATATTCAGCTTGGCCCACCCAGGCCCACGCATCTCGAGCCACTGGCGGTAGGCGGCCAGCCGCCAATCGAGCATGAAGGCGGGCTCCTTTTTAATCGCGGAAATGCGCTTGATCACGTCCTCATCGAGTCCAGGTGGTAGGGTTTGCGCCTCGACTTCGGTGACGAAACCGTGTTTGTATTCGCGCTTGACGAGCGCTTCGACCTGCTCGGTGCTACTAGCCATGTCCACTTATACCTGAGTAAAACGGTCGGGAATTCTATGATTAACCCAGTAAAATGGTCAAGAATTATGAGCCAAGAAGTGTAAGGCTTTCGCTGTGAAGCGGATCGTGGTTTGTTTGAACGAGTGTTTGGCCGCCGCGCAGCCGTCATGCAAGTGACTGTGGTCGTCGATCCGTAATGTTTGACGTTTGTTGATTCCACATTGTTTCATCGCGAACCATGGCGTTTAGGATAACGATGAACTTTCTCATGCAGGCCGTGATAGCCACTTTCTCGTGCTTGCCTGTCGCGACCAGGCGTTGATAGAACTGGCGTAGTATGGGGTTGCATCGAATGGCCGACACAGTGGCCATGTAGCGCATCGTTCTAACGTTTGACCGGCCGCCACGGATTCGGCGCTTGCCACGCGACTTGGCGCTGTGACGATTGAACAGCGCCAGTGCGCACGCCGCGGCAACCGGTTTGTGGGAGAGCTTGCCCCACTCGGGCCATTCACCGAGCCGGGTGTACAACACGCCATTGCCGACACCAGGCACCGAGCGCAGTGGGTCGCAGAGGTGCTTCGACCGGGGCACACTCTAGACGGCACGGTCGAGTTGGGCGTCGAGCCATTCGAGTGCTTTGTCGAGCGCACGGATAAGCGCCTTGTACGAGCGTGTGAGTGCCTTGGGCATGACCTTGATGCGGTTGAGCGCCAGGGTGCGCCTCTCGATGAGTGGCCGCCGTCCGGCCAACTGGCCGATGGCACCAGCGTAGCGATGCCCATTCAGCGGGTTGACGACGAGACTAGGCAAATTGCGTTCAATGGCCGCCTCAAGGAGTGCCCGTTCGTAGCGGCCGGTCGCTTCGAGCCCGATGCGCTTGAGCTTGAACCGTGTCAGTGGGCCGAGGCGCGGGCGGACAGCCTTGAGCGAATTCTCCACGCTAATCGCGACATTTCGTTCGTAGAGTATGTACTTGCCGACATCCACTGCGACATTGACGAAGGGAGCAGGTCTGTTCGGAGAAACTCCCCCTTGCTGGATTCGGGCTCTGAGGCCCATTGGACTGTACGCGCTAAAAATCGGACCGACCCAGCGCCCCCACTGGTTAACGGTCTCGTGAAAGCGGAACCGGCGTTCCATCGGGCTACTGAGCCGGTAACTTGTTGCAGCCAGTGACGGGCCTCATCTTATTTCAGCGTCGCGAGTTCAGTGTATGATTTCAGTTTCGGTGGGCCGCTTTGGCGGGCGCCTGAGCCGGGACGTTGTGCTATTTCTTCAAGAGATAGCCGAGTATCCCGCCAGTTGCTGCTGACAAAATTGACATAGCCCATTTTTTAGCTTCAGGGGTAGAGTGAGCGTCTTGCAATGTGCTCAAACATATCCATGCAATAATCACCACAAAAGCAATAGCTACAATAAAAATCACAATCTCTTTAAAGAGTCGAACATGCATTTCATTGTTAGTTTCTTCTCTATCAATCGAAACTGAGTAATTGTGTCCGGCAGGTGGGCTATTTAAATCAATTTGGCTCACAATCCAATTATTTCCGTTTCCAATTTATTTGTTTCTGGCCGTGCCAGCCCAAGCTTAAGTCCTCTGGACTGGCCATCTCGGGCAGCAAGGTAAAGCTGTAGGGCCTTCCGAAGTACTTCATTTTTGCTGATTTCGGATTCTGTTGCCGCTTGGTCAATAGCTTTTGTAAGATCGTCTGAGAGAGTTACACTAAATCTGGCCATAGATCACCTATGTATTAGAGTCAAATTCGAACCAAGCATACACCAAATTGGTGCAATAGGCCAGTACTGGTATCCATAAATAGCTTGATATCCATAAATAGCTAATGGGTCTATTGCACTTAAGGGCACCTCTAATAATTCACATTCTGAAATCTGATAGTCAATAAAATCAGTCACTTACGCTCTGGAAAAATGTCAAAATCGTAATTTTTAGAGACGCCCTTAAGTGCCTTACCCCAGGAGATCTGTCATAGGTGCCGGAAGCACTGAAATCCGGGCAACCGGGTTTGATCGTATGGCACAAGTCAGCAAAAAGCATAGTAGGCCGCGTCCTCGGCGGCTGAAGGCCTGACCATTATCGGCGTCATGAACGCTCTGAAGGATTACCCGACAGCCGCCTACCGGCGAGGCGAAGTGCTTCGCGTGAGGGGAGGAAGAACAGCTGATGGGAGAAAAACGCCCCCATGGCTCCACTAGAGTTGATGCATGGATGATGCAGGTAGTGGGCAGGGACCACCGGATACAGGCACTGAAACCAGTTAAACGTAATCAAGGTGCGCCAGGTGTAGATGGCATGACGGTAGAAGCACTGCCGGACTCCCTGAAACAACCACTGGCCAGGCATCAAGGCACAACGGATCGATGGGCGTTACCGTCCACAGCCCGTGCTACGGGTCGAGAGGCCCAAGCCAGACGGGCGCACGCGCAAACGGGGTATAGCGACGGTCACAGACCGCCTGATCCAGCCAGCGATAGCCCAAGTCCTGCGCTGGCGCTGGGAGGCGCAATGCCACCCCAATAGCTAGGGCTTTCGCCCGATGCGCAGTGCGCACCCAGCGCTCTATCAGTCACAAAGCGAGGTCATCGAGGGTCGCCAATGGGTGGTTGACCTGGACTTTGACAGCGTCTTCGACCGGGTCAACCATGACCGGCTGATGCACAAGCTGAAAGAAGACAGGGATGACACCGTCCGGCTGCGCCTGCTCAACCGCTACCTGAAAGCCGGCATTGAGAGCAACGGCCCGGTTGAGAAAACGCAAGAAGGCGTCCCGCAAGGTAGCCCCTTATCACCGTTACTCTCAAATATCGTCCTCAATGAGCTTGACTGGGAACTGGAGCGGCGAGGTCACACCTTGGTTCGCTAGGCCGGCGAGTGCCCAATCTATGTGCGCAGCCGAGGTGCAGGCGAACGGGTAAAACCAAGCATCACCCACTTTCTCGCGCGCGCGAGCGGATCCACCCACGTACTTCGCCGCCCGCTTACTTTGATAGGACAGCTCTAAGGGCTGCGTATCACCGGGGCTACGCGGCGGGAGCACCGCGGCGGCGCGATGCGTTGAGTGATCATGCCGCGCTTTGGGTGGCGTTTGATGTACGTCTTGCTGTCTGAACAAGTCTTGCGCGCTCAGGCAGCAACCGCCATGCAATACTAGCGGTGTCACCGGAAGAATCGATAGCCATGGAATTCAGACTAAAGATTGACGCCTACAGCCCAAAAACCATTCCGATGGCGAGCTTAGCCAGTTACATGAATGACCTGGCTCGTCTGTTGGGAGAACTGGCATCTGTCCATTTTGTCCGGCTCGAAGAAGGTAGCACAGTCTTGGTACACGAGGCTGTTCCTGATGTACATGCCTAGCTACAGCTAGTTGATTCGCACGACGCTCCCGAAGAGCTGGTGCACTCCTATCGAGAATTGGACAAGCGGTCTATGGACGTATTGCCTGCTGCATTAGGCCTTCAAGACACACTGATGATGCAAAGATAACCCTATATCCCTCATAGCAAAAAAAGATTCTACACTCTTAAAACCATACACTTGGAGTCGTTCGAGCCCACTACCACAATTTCCATAGCTGCCTTGAAATTTTCGGCTAATCCTGGGCCACACCATCAATTTCTACGAACCCAAAAATCTGCCGAGGGCCAACGTTTTTCTTGCTGGTAAAATCGCTTCCGAAGCTGCAAATAATGCTCAAAATGTTGGCCAATCTCTTGCTGATAATGAGGGACTCGCTGAGGATGGTGCTCTGCTAACTCCTCTTGAATAATTCTGGCTGCTTGCAATGCAGATGTCATAGCAAAACCGATACCCATGGAAGAGATGGGATCAAACGATGCAGCCGCATCACCAATAGCGAGGAAATTTCTGCATTCTGGCAAATTGGAAATCCGAGTCGAGGCATTGCGAACCCAGGGTTTGGAATCAAGCGCAGTTGCACTGCGCACACGCTGTTTCATGTGCTTTGTTTCAAGCAGTAAACGATTCCAATTATCATTTTTGTTTAAATGATGCTTTGCAATAATATCGGAGTCCGAAAAGAAAACGATCGTTAGGATATTATCGGGAAGTAGAGCGCTATACCACCAACCTGATTCTACTGTTTCGAGCAATTGATCGTGCGGCAACGTTGCTTTATCCTCGAATTGGATAAAAGCTCCCACACCTATAAGTCTATCGAGCTTGCTTGAAGGAACACCGACTTTTCGGCAGATATTGGCTTGCCGGCCTGTGGCATCGACTAGAAACTTGGTGTTTACGACGAACTGTCCTTGAGTTGGATGGTTGACGGTCGGGAATTTTATGATTAACCCAGTAAAATGGTCAAGAATTATGGGCCAAGAGTTATAAGGCCGCCGCTGTGAAGCGGAGCGTGGTCTGTTTACAGGCCCAGTCGCAATCATTTGGCTAGTGTTGGGGTTTTTGCAGCAGGGCCGAGAATTGTAAGCGACGGTCAAGGCGCTGGAGTTGCAAGCGGACAAACTCAGGTCTGCGGTGGAGGCTCAACGGCACGCGGCACAACAGCAGCGAGAGTTGGCCGAGTTAACTAGGCAACAGCCTGAGAAAGAACGACGGCCATTAGCCACCAGGGCAGATCAGTTTGCACCTTCGCCATAGTGAACGCTAAGGCCCTTGAGTAGCTTGTCCATTTGGGAGTCGAGGACTTGTGGATCTTGCCAGTTGGAGAAGTTTAGGACGTTGAACCGCTTGATTGCTTGTCGGATGCAGGGATCCCAGTCGCAGTCTTTCCAGCTATCGTCGAGGGCTACCGGGCAGAGTACGGAGCGCTTTAGGTCCCGTTGGAGCGTAAGGCCTTTCTCAGCCTCAGCCTCAACCCAATAGCTGTTGACGGAGTTTTCGGAGAGCACCAACAAGACGGTGCTGATGTTCCTTATGGCTCGGTCGATTTGCTTCTCTAAAGGGCCGGCCACAAGGTCGTGAACATCACGCCAAGAACGTACACCATGGTCGTTTAAGCGTTTCTCGATAGTTTTGACGAAGGATTCGTCCGTGCGTGTATAGCTGATGAAGATCGGGCTGATATGGATCGGTTGGCGGCCACGAAGCTGAGCAACCTTGTAAGTGATGTCGATGATTTCTTCTTGGGTTAAGTTGTCGCGGTAGAGTTTGGTTTGTTCGATTTCCCAGTCCGTGAGGCCGCAGCCGCGGAGGAGCTTCTCTGGCAATTGCCCGGATGAGCGGAGGGTAGATGCATCCATGTGTGAGCCAGCTTTGTGCCCGCAGGAATCGAGCCCGACGACGTTCATTAGCGGCGAGTTAGAGAACGTTGTTCGGCCAAGAGACGCATCCGTCAAATTCGCCCCGTAAAGTGTCGCCGTGCTGAATTGGGTCAGATATAAATCCGCCTCACCAAGTTCAGCATCAGTGAGGTCGGCTTCCGTGAAATTAGCGCTATTGAGGTCTGTTCTAAAAAGTCGCGCGTCACGGAGATTCGCGGCACGCAGGTTCGCGCCAACCATATAGGCACAATCGAGTCTCGCACCGGAAAGTTCCGCTTGGCTCAGGTCAGCCCAAGGCATCTGCGCATTAGTGAGGTTGGCCTGACTGAGATCTGCACTGCTCAGGTTCACACGTGCCATGCGAGCATTAGGAAATCGCGCAGAGCGCAAATTAGCTTGCTTGGCACAGGTTGGCGTCACTAAGGTCCGCGTCACTCAGATCTACACCTACGAGTTGGAAGCCAAGTAGCTGCGCACCTGATAGGTTTACGACGGCGCTCGGATTGGCGTCTCGCCAAGAATTCCACGCCATGGCCCCTTTTTTAACGTATCGACTTGCCTCTTGTTCGCCATGCCGCCTCCGTTGATCTGTGGTCAGAGCTTAATATAGGTCGCTGGTCCTCAATTCTTTACACCCTTCGCCTTCTCACGAGTAGCCTTCACTAGGTCGGTCACATCTTCGCCTTTCCGCCGTGTGGTTTGCCGCCGGCCATTACGGCTAACACGCTGCCGGCGACGCTTGGCCACATGCTCAGAAGGGTCATGCAGGTGCTGACGAATGCGAGGTTGACTGCGGTGTCGCCGTGCTTCTTGGCTACGGGTTCGCTCGCTGCGGATGGCGCTGACGGGTCGCTTCGTAGGTCTGATGTTTACGCTCTAAAATGGCCCGCTCTTGCCCACTGTGACGTTGCGCAGGCGTGATATAGCGAATGGTACCTGTGGCGGTGCTCGTGGTTGTATCCATCGATAAATTGGGCTACCCAGGTGCTTGCTTGCTCCAGGCTTTCAAACGGTTTGATGGGGTAAAGCCGATGATACGAATCCAGCATATTTCAATGTCTTGAATAAGGATTCAGAATACGGATTGTCATTTCAGTGCTTTGGGTCTTTTCCGAGGCCAAAGTTAACTGAGGTCAGCCACAGTTCGCCGGGTCCTTAGTTCGTCCGGGGCGAGGATCTGAGTTTCGTATACATCCAATGGCGCAGTGAAGTTCGTGTTTGTTGACGTGGGTACTGGCACGGAAACATTCCGCTTTAGCCAACTACCCGGTGTTCGCGGTTTCGGCCGGCCGTTATCGATCGCTATCTAGTCGGCGGAAAAGACGATCGATTAATCGCCTTTGACATGGAAGACAAATGCGTAGCGTGGGATTACAAACTGCCTATGCATGGCGCTCCATTTAGCGCTGGAATCCAGGTGGTGGAGCGTGGCTTCTTAGCCAGCGGCGGTAGTGTTTACTGCTTCGGCCCTGAGTAACGAAAACTGGTATTAAGCCACTGCGCGGATTCACGCTAGGCTCCGCATCGTGCTTTTCACGGGCCGCCTTTGGGGCGGTTATGATCTCGCGCCTGCTTGGCCCGCTGTCGAATTAACTGGTACATTGCGACGGTCAGAGCAATGAGCAAGCTAAGAGGTCCTTCGCAAAGCGTTATTGACCCATGTTACCTAGCGTAGATTTGATTCGGCGTGATGATGCTGACTATCTTCTGCTTGCTAATGCCGATGTTATAGGCCAGCACATACGGGTGGCGGGCGAATGGGGCCGGTTGGAGCGGCTTGTGGCCCAAATATTTTGCTCTGATTTGACAGCCCCCCTCATTCTCGACGTGGGGGCAAACTTAGGTGCTTTCACCGTTCCGGTCGCCAAAAGTGTTGCTCCCCGTCAAGGGGTAGTGTTCGCATTTGAGCCGCAGCGGGTTGTGTTTCAGCAACTCTGTGCAAACGTATTTCTAAACCGGCTAGACAATGTCCATACGCATCAGTTGGCGATAGGCTCCGAACCCGGAACCGCCTCTGTTAAGCAACTTGATTATCATAAGTCGATCAACGCGGGCGGCCTTTCCTTGGACGAGAGATGGTATGAGTTTTGGCAGGAGCGCCAGCCCGGCACCGTCGTGGCGGCGGCCGGTGTCCAGCCGGAAGCGGTGGAAGTTAGGCCGTTGGATGACATGACGCTGCCAAGCCCTGTTGATTTCTTGAAGATCGATGTAGAAGGGGGTGAACTCAGCGTACTCGAAGGAGCTACTGGCCTGCTGGAACGCAGTCAATATCCGCCCATATTTTTTGAAGTCTGGCCTGGGGACTGGTTCGCGGAGGAGCGGGGGAAAATATTCGCTTTGCTCGAAGATCTCGGATATCTTTTGACCATATTCGAGATGGATGCTCTGGCGCAACACATCTCGCATCCGCGCCGTATCAAGTTTGAACGTGATGGCGAACGTCTACAGATAGCGGTGGTGAGGAACACCTGACTTCGATGGTTCGAGGGCATATGACATGACGCCGTATACCGTGACGTTTCAGCTCTCGAATGCGGCCTGCAGCAGCGCCTGGGTGTATTCGTGTCGGGGCGCGTTGAATATCTCGGTCGCCGGCCCCTCCTCGATCACCACGCCATCGCGCATCACGATGATGTGGTGGGCCAAGGCCCGCGTGACCGCCAGATCATGACTGATGAAGAGATAGCCGAGCCGATGGCGGCTCTGCAGCGCCTGCAACAGAGCGATGACTTGCGCTTGCACGGATACGTCTAGGGCCGAGGTGGGTTCGTCCAGGAGCAATAGCTTGGGTTTTAACACCAGGGCTCTGGCGATGGCGATGCGCTGGCGTTGGCCGCCGGAGAACTCGTGCGGGTAGCGCTGCGCGGCGTCTACTTCCAGTCCGACTTCCGTGAGCGCTTGCGACACGGCTGCATCCAATTCGGCTGGATTACCGGCGAGTCCATGCACGCGCAGGCCTTCGGCGATGATGTCGCGAACGACCAACCGCGGGCTGAGCGAGCTGAACGGATCTTGGAACACGATCTGCATTTGGCGGCGAAGTGCCCGTAGCGATTGGCGCTTGAGTGCGCGCAACGGCTGGCCTTCAAAAATGAGTTCACCTTGGCTGTCCACTAGGCGCAGCATGGCCAGCGCCAAGGTGGATTTACCGCAGCCACTTTCGCCAACCACCCCCACGGTTTGTCCCGCGCGGATGGTGAGCGACACATCGTCCACCGCCTTGACATGCCCTACGGTGCGTTTGAGGACCCCACGGCGTATGGGAAACCAAACCCGCATGTGTTCGCCCCTGAATAGCACCTGTGGCTCGTCTTGGGCACGAAGTGGAGCATTGTTAGGCCGCGCGTCCAGTAGTTGGCGTGTGTAATCGTGCTTGGGGGCTGCGAAGAGAGCCGCTGTATCGCCGTGCTCGACGATCTGGCCATAGCGCATGACGTATACATAACCGGCGTGGCGGCGCACTAAGGTGAGATCATGGGTGATCAACAAGATCGCTAAATGGGATTGACGTTGTAAGTCTTGCAGTAAGCTCAGCACCTGCGCTTGCACGGTTACGTCAAGCGCCGTGGTCGGTTCGTCGGCGATGAGCAAGTCCGGATCATTGGCCAGCGCCATGGCGATCATCACCCGCTGGCGCTGGCCGCCCGAGAGCTGGTGGGGATAGCTGCCTAGCCGGGTTTGCGGGGACGGGATACCCACTTGCGTCAGAAGCTCGAGGGTGCGCGCTCGCGCCGCTTTTTCATTTAAGCGCTGATGCAGGCGCAAGCTTTCGCCAATTTGTTTTGCCACTGTGTGCAGCGGATTGAGCGAGGTCATCGGCTCTTGGAAGATCATGGCGATGCGGCTGCCCCGGATAGCCTCTAAACGGGCCGTGCTGGCGCCGTTCAGGTTTTCACCATCAAGCTGGATGCTGCTTTTGTCGTCGATGGATGCGCTGGGCGGCAGCAGGCGCAGTATCGACGCCGCGGTAACGGACTTGCCAGAACCGCTTTCTCCCACCAGGGCCACTGTCTGGCCACGCCCGATGGTGAGTGAGATATCACGCACGGCCGCCACTGCATGGTCACCGGCGCTAAAGCCGACACGCAAACCGCTGATGTGAAGTAGTGGCGCCTCAGCATTCATATGAAAGTTTTTCTGGGATCCAAGGCATCGCGTACCGCCTCGCCGATGAATACCAGTAGAGACAGCAGCAGGGCGAGAATGATGAACGCGGTGAACCCTAGCCAGGGGGCTTGCAAGTTGTTCTTGGCTTGATTGAGCAGTTCTCCTAAGGACGGTGAGCCGGGTGGCATGCCGAAGCCTAGAAAATCGAGGGTGGTCAGCACGGTGATGGAGCCGGTCAGGATAAACGGCATCAAGGTGATGGTGGCGACCATCGCGTTGGGCAGTACGTGGCGCCATATGATGGTCAAGTCATCCACCCCTAGAGCCCTGGCCGCCCGCACGTAGTCGAAATTGCGCGCGCGTAGAAACTCCGCCCGTACCACGCCGACCAACTCCATCCAGGAGAACGCCGCCAGCAAGATGAGCAAAGACCAGAAACCGGGGGTGATCACGCTAGCTAGAATGAGCAGCAAAAACAGCACCGGTAGGCCGCTCCAGATCTCGATGAAGCGCTGGAATAAAAGGTCCAGGGTGCCGCCGAAATAACCCTGTAAAGCGCCGGCGACTATACCGATAATGGAACTGACGATGGTGAGGGTTAAGCCGAACAGTATCGATATGCGCAATCCGTACAATACCCTGGCGGCCACGTCTCTGGCCTGATCATCGGTGCCTAGCCAATTGTCTTTACTGGGTGGGGTGGGCGCCGAGCCTGGCAGATCGCGAATGGTGGTCGAATGGTGGTAAGGAATGAGCGGCCAAAGTAGCCAGCCATTCGCTTTTATGAGTTCGCGTGTATAGGGATCGGAATAGTCGGCGAGAATGTCCAATTCGCCGCCAAAGGTGGTCTCTGGATAGTCGAATAACACCGGCATGAAGAATTCGTTGTCATAGCGCGCCAGTAGCGGTTTATCGTTGGCGATGAATTCCGCCGGCAAGCTGAGCAAGAAGATGAGCATGAATAAGAGCATCGACCAAAAACCGCGCTTGTTGGCGCGAAAGTTGCGCCAGCGGCGGCGGTTGATGAGCGAGAGATTCATCGGGTTTTTGTTTGGGTAATCGGGAGCGCCGGGCTACGCGCGGCCTTCGAAGTCGATGCGCGGATCGACCAGGGTATAGGTAATGTCGCCGAGCAAACGCATCAGCAGGCCCAGTAAGGTAAACACGTAGATACTGCCGAAGACCACCGGATAGTCCCGGCGCACCAGTGCTTCGAAGCTCAGCAGGCCGAGTCCGTCCAGCGAGAAAATGGTTTCAATGACCAGGGCGCCGGTGAAGAAGATGCCGACGAAAGCGGCGGGAAATCCGGCGATGATGATCAACATGGCGTTGCGAAATACATGGCCGTACAAGACGGTGTTTTCACTCAAGCCTTTGGCTCTCGCTGTTTGCACATATTGCTGATTGATCTGATCCAGGAATGAATTCTTGGTGAGCATGGAGAGGCTGGCAAAACCGCTGATGGTCATGGCCGTGATGGGCAACGTGATATGCCAGAGATAGTCGGTGATCTGTTGCCACCAGGTGAGCGCCTCGAAATTCGGCGAGGTTAATCCGCGCAATGGAAACCAATCCAAATACTGGCCGCCCGCGAATAACACGATCAACAGCACAGCGAACAGAAAACCCGGCACGGCGTAGGCGATGATGACGATGCCGCTGCTCCAAATATCGAAGCGTGAGCCGTCCTTGACCGCTTTTCTGATGCCAAGCGGGATGGAGATGCCGTAGATGAGTAGGGTGGTCCAGAGCCCTAGACTGATGGATACCGGCAGTTTGTCGATGATGAGATCGATGACGGTTTTGTCCAGAAAATAACTTTCGCCGAAATCGAAACGTACATAACCCCGCATCATCGTGACAAAACGTATGTGCAGCGGTTGGTCGAAACCGAATTGCCGTTCTAGTTGCGCCAGGTATTCAGGCTCCAGGCCGCGCCCGCCGCGGTAGCTGCTGGCGGCGTCTTGCTCGGCACCGGCCGGGCTGCCCGCCTCGCCGGCGCTGCCGGAGATACGGGCGGTGGCGGCCACGGCGGTGCCTTCCATCTGCGCGATGAGCTGCTCGATGGGGCCGCCTGGTGCGAATTGAATGATGGCGAAATTGAGCATCATGATCCCGAGCAAGGTCGGGATTATCAGCAGCAGACGGCGGATGATATAAGCGGTCACTATACGGTTGCCGGGTTAGCTTTTGCGCGCCGCTAGGCGTGGCGTCCGCAACATGACTTGACTATATGGATCCCGCTATAGATCCCGCTCAACGGCCCTTGAAATCAGGTGCGCGCTTTTCGACGAAAGCTTGAATGCCTTCCTTGGCATCTTCCGTCTCACGGCAGATGTTCTGCGCGTAGGTCTCGAATTCCAGCGCTTCGCGCAGCGATGAGTCCACGTTGCGGTACAGCGCCCGCTTGGCCAGGCGGATGGCGACGGGCGGGCCGGCGGCAATCGCGCCCGCCAATTCGCGCACCGTGTCCATTAAGGCATCAGGTTCGACCAATTGCGAGATGATGCCGAGTGCCAGCGCTTCTTGCGCGGTTATTATTTTGCCGGTGAAGATCAGCTCGCACGCTTTAGCCATGCCTACCACGCGGGGTAGAAAATAAGTACCACCCCAATCCGGATGCAGGCCGCGGCGCACAAAACTCTGGGCGAATTTAGCCTGGGTCGAGGCGATACGAATATCGCAGGCTAGCGCTACGTTCATGCCGGCCCCCGCCGCCGGTCCATTGACGGCGGCGATGATCGGCTTGGGTGAGTTACGCAGCGCCAGCACCGCCCGGTCGCGCGCCGGTGCAAGCTTGTCTTGCAGGGCGCTGGAGGCGCCGGCTGCATTGGCTTCGTTCATCGTCTTGACATCGCCGCCCGAGCAAAAGCCGCGGCCCGCGCCGGTGAACACCATAACCCGTACATCGCCGTTGCCGTCGCAATGGGTGACCGCGTCGTGGATCTCCAGCCGCATGGCCGGGCTCAGAGCGTTCAGGCGTTCCGGGCGGTTGAGGGTGATGGTGGCCACGCCATCGGCGATGTCCAGTAGTAGCGCTTCAAATTGCACGATGGGTTCCGTCAAGTAGTGAGATAACCTAGGGCACCTCTGAAAATAGTCATTTTTTCGTGAGTGCAAGGAAGCACCGCGCGCGCAACCGCAGTGTATAGGTGATACCTGAGGATTCGAGCACGGAGCTGACGCCGCAATCGCGGAACAAGTGCATTTTTAGCAGGTGCCCTTTAGATGATGAGACGGCTACGAATAGAGGCGAGTGATTTCATTTAGCGAGCGCCGCGTCGCGTTCGGCATCGATCCACCAAGTGTGCGGGAAGTCCAGTGCATACTTCGGTTTTTGTGCCGGGTGTCCGAAACGATCCCAGTAAGCGATGCGGTAAACAGTATTGTGCCACTGCGGAATCATGTAGTGGCCGAATAACAATACCCGGTCCAGTGCCCGTGTATGTTGTTTGAGTGTTTTGAGATCCTTGGCCGTGATGATCTTCTCCACCAGCGCATCGACCGTGGTGTCGCGAATACCGGACCAGTTCGCCGAGCCTTTTAGGTCCGCTGCCTTGGAACCGTAGTAGGAACGCAGTTCCGGGCCGGGCGGTGGAAAGAAGTTGGATTTCAAGCTGACCATGTCGAAGTCGAAGTTATCGACGCGCACCTCGTACTGCGCGGTATCGACGATGCGCATGGAGGCATTGATGCCAGCCCGTTTCAAGTTGTCCACGTAGGGTGACATCAGCCGTTCGAAGTCCGGCTGCACCAGCAGGATCTCGACGCGCATCTGCTCGCCGCCGGCATTGCGCAGTTTCCCCTTATCCAAGGTCCACCCCGCTGCCTTGAACAAGCGCAGGGCGGTTCTCAACTGCTTGCGAATACGCCCGCTGCCATCGGTTTTCGAAGGCTTGAACGGACCTTCGAAAACGGCTTCGGGGAGCTGCTGAGCGAAGGGTTCCAGTATGGCCCGTTCCTGTGCTGTTAGCGGTCCGCTGGAGCCATAGTCCGAGTTTGGAAAAAAGCTCGCCGTGCGCGTGTATTGATCATAGAGCAGCGATTTGCGGGTCCATTCGAAGTCGAAGAGTTCCGCCAGGCCGGCCCGTACCCGCACGTCGGAGAATGCCTCGCGCCGGGTGTTGATGGCGAGACCCTGCATGCCTTCGGGCCGCTCGCTGGGCGGTGTCGCCCGTTTCACCTTGCCGGCAGTAAACGCGGGAAAGTTGTATTCCGTGGCCCACCTTTTTGACGAAGACTCCGATCTGAAGTCGGTTTCTCCCGCCTTGAAGGCTTCGAAGATGACGTTGAAGTCGCGGTAGTAGTCGTAACGAATGGAATCGAAGTTGTACTGTCCTTTGTTGACCGGCAAGTCTTTGCCCCAATAGTGCGCCACCCGCTTCAGGGTGAGCGAGCGTCCGGCGTCCACGGCGGCGATGCGGTAAGGCCCGCTAGACGGCGGTGGTTCAAGATAGGTCTGGGAGATGTCGCGGGTGGCCCAGTATCGATGCGGCAGTGGCGCCAAGCCGGCCACCGCCATCAGCGGTTTCATGTTGTTACGGCTTTTGAAGGTGAATTTGATCCTGCGCTCATCGAGCACTTCTACCTCTTGCACATCGCGGTAGAACGAGCGCAGGAATGGCCGTCCATGTTGGCGGATGGTGTTGAAAGATAGAGCGAAGTCTTGCGCCACGATCGGCGCGCCGTCGTCGTAGCGGGCTATCTCGCGCAGGTTGAAGATGGCGTAGCTCACGTCTTCGGGATATTCGACACTCTCGGCGATGAGGCCGTAGAGGCCGAGCAGGTCGTCGCCCGATGCGGTCATCAGAGCGTCGGAGGTGCCGCCTAGTGCTGCGTATGGCGGGTTACCTTTTAGGATATAGGTATTCAAGCTATCGAAGGTGCCGAAGGCGGCGAGGACTATATTGCCGCCTTTGGGTGCAGCGGGATTGACGTAAGGCCAGTGCTCGAGGGTGTGGCCGAATTTGGGTTTACCGAACTCGGCAATGGCGAAGCGTTCGGGTAAGTCCTGCGCCTTGGTGCTGCTGAGCAAGCCGGTCGATAAAATAAGGGCCAATAGGGCGGTGGTTGATACCGTGCCGGCACTATTCATGTGTCCGAAGTGTCTGCGCTTCACGGTTTCCAAGGTACCGCCGCCAGTTTGCGAATTTTGCTCAGAATATCCTCGTGATCCCATTCCCGCTCACCTTGTGCTGAGTAGACGATACGCCCGTCCCGGTCCAATACGAATGTGGCCGGCAGGCCGCGCATGGGCCAACGTTGTGCTTCTTGCCCCTGCGGGTCCAATAGGAGTGGCAGGGTCAGCTCGTGCTGCCTGGCGAAAGCCTGGACGGTGCCGGCGTCGTCGCCGAAGTTGATGGCGACCAGTTCTACCCCCGCCGGCTGCAATGTTTGCCAGGCCCGCTCCAGTGCCGGCATTTCCTTGACGCAGGGCGGACACCAGGTGGCCCAGAAGTTCACCACCAGCACTTTACCGCGATAGCCGGCCAGTTTATGGATCGATGTGTCTGCGGCGGTGAGTTCGAAGGCGGGTGCCGGCACCGGTGCCGGTAAGGTCTTGAGCGAAGTACCCGCTGCCGCTAGAGCGGACCAGACCAGTAGAGCCATGCCCGCAAGACCCATAGCCGTAAGACCCATAAAGCGAAGGATGTGTTGCATTGACATCACCTTCCCGTATCCAAATCTAAAACCTGGGCACCTGCTAAAAATAGTCATTGTTTCGTGAGTGCAAGGAAGCACCGCGCGCGCAACCGCAGTGTATAGGTGATACCTGAGGATTCGAGCACGGCGCTGACGCCGCAATCGCGGAAAAAGTGCATTTTTTTAAGGTGCCCACCTGTTGGTCTGACGGATTGATGCGCAGATGGGTTCCACTAGACGGCACTACCGCGCAGCACGTTCAGATGCGTTTCTATGCAAAGGGGCAGCGCTTGCAAGCTGTAGCCGCCCTCCAGTACCGAGAGCAGCCGCCCGCTGGCGTGTTTGTCGGCGACCTCCATCATACGTTCGCTCATCCACGTATAGCAGCCGGTCGATAACTGAATGCCGGCCAGCGGATCGGCGCCATGGGCATCGAAACCCGCCGAGACAATAACGGCGTCGGGAGCAAAGGTCTCGAAGGCGGGCAATAAGCGCTCGCTGAATGCTTTTTGATAGTCCTGATCGCCGGCGCCGGCCGGCATCGGGCAATTCACCGTGGCGCCCTTCCCGGCGCCGTCTCCTTGCTCGGAATAAGCACCGGTTCCAGGGTAATAAGGATACTGATGCAAACTCGCATACATCACACTGGGGTCGGACTCGAAAGTGTGCTGCGTGCCGTTGCCGTGGTGTACATCCCAATCGAGGATAAGAATTTTCTCCAGGCCGTGGTGCTGTTGCAGGTAGCGGGCCGAGATAGCCACATTGTTGAACAGGCAAAAGCCGAGCGCCATGCCCGCCTCGGCGTGATGACCCGGTGGCCTGCTCAGGCTGAAGGCGTTATCGACGGCCCCCTCCATGACGGCGTCCGCCACGGCCAGCATGGCTCCGGATGCCAACAGCGCGGCATCGAATGAGCGGGCGCTGATGCCGACGTCGGGCACGTCCAGGTAGGGTTGGCCGTTGTTGCAAGCTTGCCGGGCGCGCGCTACATAATCGGGCGCGTGAACGGTGTGTATCCAGTCGAGTAGCGCGGCTTGCGCGGGCAGCGCGATCAGCGAATCGAACCAGTCGCAGCGCTCGAGGTGGGCCAGCGATGTTTGCAGGCGTTGCGGGCATTCCGGGTGTTGGGCGCCGGCGTGGTGCTCCAAGTACAAAGGGTCGTAATGAAATCCGGTGCGCATGTGCTGTAAGTTCAACGGTTATCGTTGGTACATTGTCGCATGCGGCGTGCCGCAATAGGCTCGCCTCTATAACCTTGAAGGGGGGGACATGTTGCCTGCGAAAATGCCCGCGCGGGGGCTGGTGGCCCATCGAGGCTTAGCCGCCAGTTATCCGGAGAATTGTGCCCGCGCGCTGCTCGCTGCGGTTGAATCGGGAATCAACATCGTCGAATTCGATCTGCAATGCACGGCGGACGGCGTGCCGGTGCTATTGCACGATGAGTCGCTTCAGCGCACAGCAGGCGATGAGCGTCTTATTACGGCAGTGGATTCCGGCGCCTTGGATACCGTTGATGTTGGTTATGCCGAACGCTTCGGCGCAGCTTTCGCGGGAATGCCGTTAGAGCGGTTGGCCGATATGGTCGAGGCCTTGGCAGACCGGCCCGAAGTGGTTTCCTTGGTCGAACTCAAATCGCAAAGCGTGCGTTATCTGGGTGCGGAGGTCTTCGCTGCGTCAGTGGACCGGCTACTGCAACCGCTCGCGGGCCGTGCCATTGTCATCTCGTTTTGTTCGGATGTGTTAGGGGCTGCCCGTAAGGCGGGCTGGCCCATCGGTTATTGCTTGACTGCCTTCGATGCCGAAGCGCGCGCGCGCTGCGAGCGGTTGGAGCCGCAATTGGTGCTATTCGATGAGCGCGACTTTAAGGCGGGGGCCAGTCTGTGGTCTGGTCCGTGGCGCTACGGATGTTGGGAGATCACCGAGCCCGAGCGGGCGTTGGAATTGCTGGACGCGGGCGTTGACTATATAGAGAGCATGGCGCCGGAGGTGCTGGCGCGGGACGCTGGAGTCGTCCACCGTCTAATGTGCCAGCGCCTAAGGTGCCAGCGCCTAAGGTGAATGGGGCTATTCGCCAGCAGGGTAAAAGTATTCTCATTACACCCACTCCTCTTATTCCTGCGCGGCGTACAAGGTGATGGTGAAACAGCCTTGCTCCGGAAGCCGGCTGTGTATCTGATCGCAGATGAACCGTGCCGCGGCGAGATCGGACATTGGTCCTGCTTGAATGCGGTGCAACAGTCCCTTGCCATCGCCTTTATCGCCGCTAGTCACGGCCAGATTGAGCCGCTGAACCGATCGTTCGGGAAGAGCTGCGGCGATGCGCTGGCGGGCTGCCTCGGCAACTCCAGCGCGTTGATATGCGCCTAGCTGAACCTTATAGCCGATAGGGCGCTGCTCGGAGCGTTGAGGTTGTGGACTGCGGGTGTCAGGTTCCCGGATGTCTGGCGCCTGGGTATTCGGCCCACGCACGCTAAGCCGTTGCCCGGCAGCCGGCCCGATCGGCTGCGCGCCACTCGTTGACGGTAGCGACACCATCCGCTGTGGCGGTGATGGCCGGTCTTTGCGTGCGGCCCGTGCGGCCCACTTAGCCGCTTGGTCTGCATCGCGCTGCACGCCTTCACCGGCGGCGTACATCTGGCTGAGCTTGCGTTCGGATGGACGTAACCGTTGGCGCGCCGCGCGCAGGTGCCAGCTGAACGCCGCTAGGGGGTCGGGCTCCACACCGATTCCGTGGCGGTACATCTCCCCCAGATCGTGTTGTGCGATGGGCAGCCCCTGGGCCGCGGACAGGCGCATCAGGCGGAAGGCTTCGTGCGTGTCGTAGCCGGCGAACTGCGTCTTGAGGTGCACTTGTGCCAATAGATGTTGGGCCTCGGCCAGGCCGATATCGGCGAGCGGGGCCACGCGGTCGAACACGTGCTCGTAATCACCATTGATAAACGCAGCCAGCGCTTCGCCCAGATCGTTCCTGATCTTTTGTGGTGAGGTTTGTGCGTAACCGGCAGAGCAGAGGGCCAGCAGCGCAGTCAATAGATATAGCCGTCTTGTTAGGGCGCGCATCGTAGAGCTGTACATTAAGGGTGATTCCGTGAACGCTTATGTTTGGCGTAGTTGCGTTTGGTGTAGTTGGCGGTGTGTGGCGAGTGGCAGAAGTCGAGTAGACTAACGCCTCTGTTTTCATACTGGCCTCTGTTCTCACACCGGCCCCTGTTTTCACACCGAGTTTTGAGTGAGTAATACCGCATGGCGCGAGCAATTTTAATACGGGAAGTCGGCGGCGCCGAAGTCATGGTTATGGAACAGGTGGAGGTCGGCGCTCCTGGCGCGGGGCAAGTACGCATAAAGCACAGTGCCATCGGCCTCAATTACATCGACGTTTATTTTCGCACTGGCCTCTATCCGGCGCCGCATATGCCGTTCTCACCGGGCTTGGAGGCGGCTGGGGAAGTGTTGGAAGTCGGTCCCGGCGTGAGCGAAGTCGCCGTGGGTGAGCGGGTGGCATACGCCGCTCCGCCTATAGGCGCTTACGCCGAAGAGCGTCTCATGCAAGCCGATCGCCTAGTGAAGATCCCGCCGGGCGTGAGCGAGGAACAGGCCGCAGCAATGATGCTAAAAGGCATGACCACCCAGTATCTGTTGCGCTCCACCTACCGGGTCAAGGCCGGTGACACTATCGTGTTCCACGCCGCCGCCGGCGGTGTAGGGCTCATCGCATGTCAATGGGCCAAGGCGTTAGGTGCAACCGTCATCGGCACGGTGGGCAATGAGGCAAAAGCGGAACTCGCGCGCGCTCATGGTTGTGAGCACCCGGTGATTTACACCCGCGAAAATCTGCTTGACCGGGTCATGGAGATAACCGATGGGGCCGGAGTGCCGGTGGTCTACGATTCAGTGGGTAAAGATACTTATGAGGCCTCTATGGATTGTCTAGCGCCCCGCGGCATGATGGTGAGCTTCGGTAATTCCTCGGGTCCCGCGCCCGTCGTAGATCCCGGTTTGTTGAGTGCCAAGGGCTCGCTTTTCTTTACCCGCCCGACGCTCATGACTTATACGGCGAAGCGGGAAGACTTGGTGGCATCGGCCGCGGAATTGTTCGATGTGGTGGCCAGTGGTCAGGTGGCTATAGAAGTGCATCGGACTTTCCCCCTGGCCGCTGCCGCAGATGCACACCGCGCCTTGGAGGGCCGCCAAACTACCGGTTCAACTGTGCTCATGCCGTAGTCTACGCCGCTGCTTTGCCTCCTACGGCGGTCATGCGACAATTAACCGTTTCAATAAACGCGCTCGCCGAACATGCTTACGAGTGTGCTGACGGAAGCGTTCACCACGACCGCCAACGGGGGGAACGGGAATCGGTCCAATGGTTGCGTCAACGGGCGCCGGCGTCCTCGATTCGGATCTGCTCTATCAGCGGGAGGCTTTGCGGGAGGTCTCCAGGACGTTTGCGCTGACCATACCTCAGCTACCCGGCCCATTGGAGCGGGTGGTCGGCAATGCTTATCTGCTCTGTAGGATCGCTGATACGGTGGAGGATGCGGCGGAACTCGATAGTGCCGACAAGCAGCGCTTCGCCATGCGTTTCGCCGATGTGGTTTGCGGTGGTGCCAGTGCCGAGACGTTCGCCGCGGAGCTGGCGCCAAAGCTCACCGGGCCGACGCCCGCCACTGAACGGGATCTGGTGGAGAACACCTTCCGCGTGGTCAGCTTAACCCACTCCTTCAATGGGGTGCAGCGCGAAGCGTTGTCCCGCTGCGTGCGCATCATGTCGCAGGGCATGGCCGAGTTTCAGGAAGCTCCCTCGTTAGGCGGTCTAGACGATATGGCTCACATGGACAGCTACTGCTATCACGTGGCTGGTGTCGTGGGGGAGATGTTAACCGCTCTTTTCTGTGAGCATTGCCGTGAGTTGGAGGGGCGCCGGGAGCGCATGATGGAGTTGGCGGTAAGTTTCGGCCAGGGTCTGCAAATGACCAATATTCTCAAGGATATTTGGGAAGATCGTTCGCGGGGCGCGTGCTGGTTACCCGCATCGGTGTTTGCCGCCCGCGGGGTGAGTCTGGCCGAGATCGCCGATCCGGCGGCGGCCAAGGGCTTCGATAAGGCCCTGCTGGAACTGGTCGGTATTGCCAGGGGTCATCTGGCAAGGGCACTGGAGTATACCTTGTTGTTGCCGGCTCAAGAGCCGGGCCTAAGGCGGTTTTGTCTTTGGGCTCTAGGCATGGCGGTGCTGACCTTGCGGCGCATTGCCAGCCGCCCGCTATTTACCGCCACTGATCAGGTCAGGATATCGCGGTGGGTGGTGCGGGCAACAGTGGTGTTCTCAAGCCTGGTGGTGCGGCACGATGGCGCGTTGCGCTGGACTTTTGACCGGCTGGCAAAGAGCTTACCGCTGGAGCCCGCTGCCTACACCCGGGCCGATGTTTCAAGGTGGCATGCGGTATGAGCTGGCGCAGCGTCAATCCGTGCGGCGTGGAAGTTACCGCCGCACCCGATGATGATGAACCTATTGCCGGCTTCAACTCTTTGGAGATGAGTGTACGGCGAGCGCTTGCGGGGCTGGTGAACGAGCGCTGCGCTAGCGGCCAGTGGTGTTATGAATTCGAGGCCGATTGCACCATTCCCGCCGAGTTTTTGCTGATGATCCATTTCATGGACGATTTCGCTTTGCTTGATGAGATCGCTCCCGATCTGGAGCAGGCTATCGCCCGTTTTATTCGGGCGCAGCAAAGTGGCACGCATGGCGGGTGGGCGCTGTATCACGGTGGTGATCTGGATGTTAGCTGCTCGGTGAAAGCGTATTACGCGCTGAAACTGGCCGGCGATGCAGCCGATGCACCGCATATGAGGCGGGCGCGCGAGGCGATCTTGGCCCGTGGTGGAGCGGCCGCCACTAATGTTTTTACTCATATCACTTTAGCGCTGTTCGAGCAGATCCCGTGGCGCGGTGTTCCGGTGATCCCTGTGGAGATGATGTTGGCGCCGCGCTGGTTTCCTTTTCATCTCTCGAAGGTGTCGTATTGGTCCCGTGCCGTGATGGTGCCGCTGGCCATCCTGTGCAGTTTGAAAGCGAAAGCGAAGAATCCGCGGCGCATCGGTATTCCCGAGATTTTTACCACGCCGCCATTCGAGGAGCGTCATTGGTTTCCGGTGCGCTCTTTCAGCAACCGCCTGTTGATCGGTTTGGATGCGTTCGCACGGGTGCTGGAACCGCTGATCCCGGGGCCGCTGCGCCGGTATGCCATGGGCAAAGCACTGGCTTGGGTGAGCGAGCGCATCGCCAGCGCGGATGGTCTAGGCGCTATTTTTCCGGCCATGGTCAACGCCCATGAGGCGCTCGCGGTTGCTGGTGTTGCCGCTGATGATCCGCGCCGACAGCGCACGCGCGAGGCGCTCAAGCGCTTGCCGGTGATGCGTGGCGATCAAGCTTATGTGCAGCCCTGTGTATCGCCGGTGTGGGATACGGCGCTCGCCTGTTTAGCGGTGCATGCTGCCGGGCCGCAAGAGGCGGTGGCGGTGATCGGCGGACTGGACTGGTTAGCGGCACGGCAGTTAGGTGACGAACCGGGCGATTGGCGCGATGCCAGGCCGGATTTGCCGGGCGGAGGTTGGCCGTTTCAATATGACAATGCGTATTATCCAGACATTGACGATACGGCTGCGGTTGGCTGGGCGATGTATCTGGCCGATCTCGATCGCTATGGCGATAACATTCGGCGCGCCGCCCGCTGGGTCGCCGGTATGCAGTCGCGCAACGGCGGATTTGCTGCCTTCGACGTGGATAATACCCACTACTATCTGAACGAAATCCCGTTTGCCGATCACGGCGCGTTACTGGATCCCCCCACAGCGGATGTTACCGCGCGTTGTTTGGGCTTTTTGTCGCTGGTCGATAAGGAAGGATACCGCTCCATCATCAATGACGCTATTGATTATCTGGAGCGGGAACAGGAAGCCGATGGCAGTTGGTTCGGCCGTTGGGGGACCAACTATATCTATGGCACTTGGTCGGTGCTTATGAGTTTCGAACTCGCCGGTGTGCCGGTGCAGCGCCCATCGGTGCGGCAGGCGGTGCAGTGGCTGCTCGCGCGCCAGTGTAGCGATGGCGGTTGGGGTGAGAGCAACGACTCCTATCTGGATCCCGTTTTGGCGGGGACCGGCGCCAATAGCACTTCCTTCCAAACCGCTTGGGCGCTGCTAGGTCTGATGGCCGCAGGCGAAACCGGGCATGACGCGGTACGGCGGGGCATCGATCGTTTGCGGCAAACACAACGGGCCGATGGGTTGTGGTTCGAGAAGGATTTCACCGCTCCCGGTTTTCCCCGCGTGTTCTATCTCAAGTATCACGGTTATAGCCGCTATTTCCCGTTGTGGGCGATGGCGAGGTATATGCGTGATGCCGCTGCTCCTTGAACGCCTTGGCTTTGAATACCCGGCTTTTGAACTGCTCGCCCTCGAACACGTCTTCTGATCTGGCTGAGGCCGGTTTGGTAGTGGCGCTCAAAGCCGAATACCGTGCCGCCGCGCTCACCGGGTTACCCGCCGTATGTCTAGGCGTCGGGCCTGAGCGGGCGCGCCGGGCGGCGCAGGCATTAATTCATAAAGGGGCTAGGGCATTGGTGAGTTTTGGTGTCGCTGGAGGACTGAGGCCGGAGCTTGCCCCAGGTACATTGTTGCTACCCTCTGAATTGCATTGGCGCGGTGCTTTTTTTCATACGGATGAAAAGCTCTATTCCTGGTTGAGCCGGATTGCCGGTACGTGCCTGAGCACCGTCTGCGCGCCACACGTGGCGGTGGATGAAATGGTCATGGATGTCCGGGCTAAAGCCCGCTTAGCTAGTGCGCACGGCGCTGCGGGCGTCGATATGGAGTCGGGTGGTGTAGCGGAAGCGGCCAACGCGGCGGCGGTGCCGTTTGCCATCGTACGCTCGGTGTGTGATGACGCTGGTACCTCTTTGTCGCCGCGTGTTGCCGAATTGCTGAACGGCAACGGCGAATTAAGGCTGCTGCATGCCGCCGCCGCCGTACTACGCCGGCCAGCACTGATGAGCGAGCTCATCTCGCTAGGCGCCGATTTCAAACAAGCATTGGACACGTTGCGGTGTATGGCGCAGGCGCTACGTGCGGATTTGAATACTCGTGGAGAGGATAACTCTTGATCGAAACGGCACAATCTGCATCCGCGAGCGCGTCGGCGGGGCCGTTGAACGATGCACAGATCGCGCAGTTTCACCACGACGGCGTTTTATGTGTGCCCGGTTTCTTCTCTCCCATGCACATGGATGTTATCGCCCGTTTTTGCGATGAAGTGCAAGCGCTGCCTGAGGTTGCCGGACGGCAGATGGCATACTACGAGGACAGCTTGCGTGAGCAAGGCAAGCGTGTGTTGTCCAGAATAGAGAATTTTTGTCCTTACCACGAAGGCTTCGATGAGTGGTTGCGTACCGGCAAAGGACCCGCTTGCGTGGCTCAGTTGTTTGGTGAGCAAGCGGTTCTTTTCAAGGAGAAGATAAATTTCAAGATGCCGGGCGGTGATGGATTCAAAGCCCATCAGGACGTGCAGGCAGGATGGGATACTTTCGCGCCACTTCACATTACCTTGTTGATCGGTATCGATCCGGCCACCGCGCGCAACGGTTGCCTGGAAGTGGCCAAGGGACATCACCGCCGTGGCTTATTAGGGGCGATGTGGCAACCCTTGGCCGATGATATCGAAGGCGTTAACTACGAGCCTATTGAAACGCAACCTGGAGATGCGCTTTTCTTCGATTCCTATTGTCCCCACCGCTCGGCGCCCAATCTGACCGAGCGCGCGAGGCGTGTTTTATACGTCACCTATAACGCGGCTAGCGCCGGCGATCACCGCCTGCGGTACTACGCGGATAAACGAGCGAGCTATCCGCCGGATTGTGAACGCGATCCGGGCAAGCAGTATCGATTCAAAGTCTAGGTTTTGGGGTCGCGTCCGTTTGCGAGCAGTGCGGTGATATGCAGATAGCGTCCTTCATCGCCCGGTGGTTGAGTGCATGGGTAGCTCTAGTCGTCAAGTATCCTATTGTTGTGCTGGTTATAGGTGTAGTCCTGAGTGGTGCCGCCTGGCAGTACATGACCAATACGCTAGGGGTCAATACCGATACCGCCGATATGATTTCGCCGGATTTACCCTGGCGCCAGCGCTATTTGGATTTTATTACCTCGGTGCCGGCGCTTCGCGCCACGCTTACCTTAGTTATAGATGGTAAGAGCGCGGAGGCGGCGGAGGCCGCGGCTAAACAGTTGTTGCGGCGATTGAGTGGCGAATCCGAATTCATTGAATGGGTTTATGCACCCGAGTTGGATCCGTTCTTCGAGCGCAACGGATTGCTCTATCTGGATGTCGATGAACTCGAAGCGCTGACTGCACGGTTGGCTGCGGCGCAACCCTTGCTCGGAGGGTTGAATAGGCGTCCTGCCGTGAGTGAGCTATTCGGATTGTTACAACAACTGCCCGCAGCGGGTGGTCCTATAGACAGCGGCCCCCTGACTCGGTTGATGGACGGCTTGAGCGCGGTCATGGCCGCCGCCGGCGGACCGGGTGAACAGCGGGTGTCATGGCGCGCCGTGATGGCGGCACAAACACCCAGCGCGGCGGACCGAGGGCAATTTATTTGGCGGCAATTCATATTCGTCAAAGCCAAGCTCGATTACTCCGAGTTATTGCCGGCCGGGCCGGTTATCGCGCGTATACGCGATATCGCCACCGAACTGTCGTTGCGCGGCACCTCGTCCACCAGGATGCGCATCACGGGCGCCAGCGCGATGGCCCACGAGGAGTTGCGCACGGTAACGCGGGGAATGAAGGTAGCCGCCATTTCCGCGGGCATTTTAGTGACCCTTGTTCTACTGCTCGGGCTGCGTTCATGGCGGGCGGTGCTGGCGGTCATGATCGCTCTTGCGATGGGGCTCTTGTGGACCGGGGCGTTCGCCGCATTCGCCGTGGGACGGTTGAATCTTATTTCCGTCGCGTTTGCTGTTTTGTACATCGGCTTAGGGGTGGACTACGCGGTGCACTATTGTCTGCGCCACCGGGAATTGGTGTGCAGCGGCGAGCCGCCAGTGAGTGCGTTAATCACTGGTGCCAGGGATGTGGGAACGTCGCTGGTGTTATGTGCCATCACCACGGGCGTTGGCTTTTTTGCCTTCGTGCCGACCGATTTCGCCGGGGTCTCCGAGCTCGGCATCATCTCTGGTGCTGGCATGTTCATCAGTCTGTTCGCCAGTGTGACGGCGCTGCCCGCCGCGCTCAGTGTTTTAGGCGGCAATCACGGTGCCCTGCCTGGATTGGGGCAAAACAAGCGCCGCCGTCTTCCGCGCGGCATCGTGTTGTGGGCGGCGCTGGCCGGTGCGCTGGCCGGTGCGGTGGCGTTACCGTTTGCTCATTTCGATCACAATCCTATTCATCTGCGCGACCCGCAGACCGAGTCCGTCGCCACTTATCTTGAACTCATGGACGATGCGGGTTCCGCGCCCTGGACGCTGTCGATCCTGGACCATCCCGATAGCCTGCGGGCAGTGGCACCGAAGCTGGAACAGTTGCGCGAGGTGCACGGCACCCGCTCGCTGGCCGATTTCATACCGGCGCAGCAGGAGGACAAACTGGCTATCGTCGCCGACTTGGAATTGTTGCTAGGCCACACCCTGTCCGAGCCGGGCCGAAGTGTTCCGGATTCAGCCGCTCGCACCCGCTCGGCTCTTGCGAAGATGCTCGCCGCTATGCAGGGGTACCGGGCGGAGGATGCCGGTGTAGATGCGGCCCGGGCGCGCTTGGTCCGCTGCGGGCGGGCATTGATAACGAAGCTGGACGAAGCGGCCTCGGCCGAGAGTGTGGCGCGCGATCTGCACGAGCGCGTGTTCGAGTATTTTCCGGCAACCATCTTGCGGCTAGAGCGCTCATTGCAAGCCGATCATGTGACGTTGGACGATCTCCCGCCGGCGCTTGCCGAGCGTTGGCGGGCGGCGGATGGACGCTGGCGCATGGAGGTAAAACCTAGCGAAGATTTGAACGACAATGACGCGTTGGTGCGTTTTGTGAGAGCGGTACAAGCCGTCGCCTCCAATGCAACCGGCACGCCGGAGGTGAATTTGGGCGCCAGCGATGTGGTGGTGGGTTCATTTGTGCAAGCATTCACATCAGCGCTCGTGCTTATTTTTTTCCTGCTATGGATAATTACAGGCTCTTTAAAAGACGTACTCTTGGTGTTGGCGCCGCTACTGTTGGCCGCATTGTTGACCGCCGCCTGTATGGCGTTGTTCTCGTTGCCGTTTAACTTCGCCAATGTAATAGCGCTGCCGCTGTTGTTGGGGATCGGGGTGGACAATGGCATTCATCTGGTACACCGCGCCCGGGTGGCGCCTCCCACGGGGAGCTGCTTGCTGGGTACTAGCACGGCACGGGCTATTGTTATCAGCGCGCTTACTACGATCTGCGGCTTCGGCAACCTGGCCTATTCCGCCCATCCTGGCACGGCGTCCATGGGCTTGGTGTTGACTATCGGTTTAATGCTGACACTGGTGGCGACCTTGGTGGTCTTGCCAGCGCTTTTGGTCAAGCCGAGTGTGCGCACATGAAGCCACTTGACACTGTCTGCGCTCTGCCCGTTCCACGGCGTACGCTGGTGACCGGAGCCACCGGATTCGTGGGCAGCGCGGTGGCGAGATGTTTGTTAGCCAATGGATTTAACTTGCGGCTTTTGCACCGTAAAGACGCTCTCCTGGACAATCTTGAAGGCATTGATGCGGAGCGGATCACAGGGGATCTGTGTGACGCGCGATCATTGCGCATAGCGATGGCGGGTTGTGACGCCCTGTTTCATGTGGCAGCCGACTACCGCTTGTGGGCACGGCAACCGCGCGCGCTTTACCGCACCAATGTCAAGGGCAGCGCCGCCTTGTTGCGGGCCGCCGCCGGCGCCGGCGTCGGTCGCGTGGTCTATACCAGCAGCGTGGCAGTGTTACATGCCGGGATGGATGGCAGTGTCGCCGATGAGCAGACACCCGTCACACTGGGCGAGATGGTAGGGCACTACAAGCGCTCCAAATACCTTGCCGAGCAAGCGGTTCATGCGGTGGCTGCGGAACTTGGCATGCAAGTGGTGACGGTCAATCCATCCACGCCTATAGGACCCAGGGATATCAAGCCGACCCCCACTGGCAAGATCATCGTGGATGCGGCTAAGGGATTGATCCCGGTGTATGTGGATACGGGACTTAATGTCGTGCACGTGGACGATGTGGCCGAGGGTCATCTGCAAGCTTTTTGGCATGGGACGCCGGGACGGCGGTACGTGTTGGGCGGGGAGAATATGCCGTTTGTGAAAATCCTGCGGCTCGTTGCGCAGCGCATAGGGCGGCGTGTTCCAAAGATACGCCTGCCTCACGCCGCCGTGTGGCCTATCGCGCTCATTGCCGAGGGGTGGGCGCGATTGCGGCGCTCGGACCAGGAACCCTTAGCCACCCTGGATGGGGTACGCATGTCGATGAAACGCATGTATTTCTCCTCGGCCCGTGCGCGAGAGGAACTGGGATACCGCCCCAGGCCAGCAACCCAAGCTATCGATGACGCGCTGGACTGGTTTGCGAAAAACGGATATCTGGATAGTGCTAGCTGATATGGGTTCATTGACATGGGCGGGTGCATCGGCGTGGGCATGAAAGCGTTGATTCTGGCGGCTGGAGTCGGCGTACGGCTCGGCCCTTATGGACAAGAGATCCCCAAGTGTTTGCTGCCGTTTGGCGCTCGCTCCCTGATAGCGCGGCAGCTGGAGCGCCTGCGGGCGTGTGGTATCGAGCGCGTTCACATCGGCATAGGTTACAAAGCCGAGTTGATTGAGGCGGAACTTGAAAAGCATGGGGACGGGATGGATGTGTCTACCACATTCAACCCCGACTACACGCGGGGCAATATCCTCACCGTACTGGCGATGCGGGAACACTTCGTCGCGGATCAGCCCGTCTTGCTGATGGATGCGGATGTACTGTGCGACACGCGCATGCTCAGACGGTTAATCGAATCTGCGCACGCTGATTGTGTCTTGCTCGATAGGGATTTCGAACCGGGGGCGGAACCGGTGAAGGTGTGCGTCTCCAACCGGAATATCGTGGAATTCGGCAAGGAGTTGCCCGCCGGGCTCGTTTTTGACGTGCAAGGAGAGTCGGTGGGATTTTTCAAGCTTGCTCCCGGGACGGCAGAGGATTTGGTAGCCCGGTGCAAGACTTATGTGCAACGCGGTTGTCTGGATGAGCACTATGAAGCGCCGCTACGCGACGCCATGCTAAGTGAGGACGGTCCTCATTTCGGCGTGGAGGACGTGACCGGGTTGCCGTGGATCGAGATCGATTTTCCGCAGGATATCAGCCGAGCCGAGGCGCAGGTGCTGCCCCGGCTCAAGGGGCCTTAACACTAAGGCCCCGGTTCTAACCGGCGGCCTGTTGCCCCAGGTGATTGTGCGCCCGTAACCGCGTTTGCACGGCCTTCAGTAAACCCTCAGCGGTCAATCCCGCGTCGCGCAAGTTGTCTTCACGCGAGCCATGCTGGATATATCTATCGGGGATACCGTGATTCAACACGGGCACGCTGATGCCACGGGCCGCTAGGACTTCGTTGACCGCGCTTCCGGCACCGGCAGCGAGCGTGTTCTCATCTATGGTGATCACCAACTCGTGACTGCGCGCCATCGCTGCGACCAACTCTTCGTCCATCGGTTTGACGAAGCGCATATTGACTACGGTGGCGTCCAGGGTCTTACCCACTTCCAGGGCGGGTGCCAACATGGGTCCGAAGGCCAAGATGACGACGCCGTATCCTTCACGTACGACTTGCGCTTTGCCGACGGGCAATGCCGCCATGTGCTCTTCCACCTGCACGCCGGGTCCTTTGCCGCGCGGGTAGCGCACCGCAGTGGGCTGATCGAGGCCATATGCGGTGAACAACATCTGCCGGCATTCGTTTTCGTCCGACGGCGTCATGATGACCATATTCGGCAAGCAGCGCAGATAACCGATATCGTAGTTGCCGGCATGAGTGGGGCCGTCGCCACCAACCACGCCGGCCCTGTCGATGGCGAATATCACAGGCAGATTCTGTAATGCGACGTCGTGTACCACTTGGTCGTACGCGCGTTGCAAGAAAGTCGAGTAGATCGCAACCACCGGCTTCATGCCCTCACAGGCCAGACCTGCGGCCAAAGTGACGCTGTGCTGCTCGGCGATGGCCACATCGAAATAGCGATCCGGGTACTCGCGATGAAAGCGCACCATGCCCGACCCTTCGCGCATCGCGGGCGTAATCGCGACCAGGCGTTGGTCACGGGAGGCCATGTCACACAGCCAGTCGCCGAACACCTGCGAATAGGTAGGACTAGGCTTGGCGGCCGCTGGCTGGATCCCCGACGACGGGTCGAACGGCGAGCTTATGCCGTGGTATTTGACCGGATCCTGCTCCGCCGGGGCATAACCTTTGCCTTTACGCGTGACCACGTGCAAAAGCCGGGGACCTTCAAGCTCGGCGAGATTTCGAAGCGTTCCCACCAGTGCGGGTAGGTCATGGCCGTCCAACGGCCCGAAATAGTTGAAACCCAATTCTTCGAACAGCGTACCGGGAACGATGAGTCCCTTGAAATGGCCCTCTGCTTTGCGGGCCAGCTCCCTTACTGGCGGCATGCGGCCCAGAACCTTCTTGCTGCCTGCGCGCACGGTGGAGTACAGCCGCCCCGATATCACTCGGGTGAGGTAGCTCGAAAGAGCCCCCACGTTCGGCGAAATGGACATCTCGTTGTCATTCAAAATGACTAACAGGTCCGTCTCGCATTCGCCGGCGTGGTTGAGCGCCTCGAACGCCATGCCGGAGGTCATCGCACCATCGCCGATGATGGCGACCACCTTGCGCTTGGCGCCGGTTCGTTCAATGGCTTCGGCCATGCCTTGCGCGGCGCCTATGGAGGTCCCCGCATGGCCCACGCCGAAGGTGTCGTACTCGCTTTCTGAGCGCTTCGGGAAGGGCGAAATACCTTCCCATTTCCGCACTGTGCCCATATGCTTGCGGCGGCCGGTCAAGATCTTGTGAGGGTAGCCTTGGTGTCCAACATCCCAGACCAGACGGTCGCTGGGCGTGTTGAATATGTAGTGTAACGCGACCGTTAATTCGACCGTGCCCAAACCGGCGGCGAAGTGGCCGCCGGACTGGGACACCGATTCGATCAGGAATTCCCGTAAATCACGGGCCACTTCCAGCAGTCGGGACTCCGGCAGCGCCCGCAGGTCGTGCGGGTAGTCGATACGGTCAAGTAAGCGGGCGCGAGGCATATCGGACATGGGCGCAGACCCGAACAGTGTTGTGACAGTAGCCGCGTATTATCCTGCACCTTCCGTAGAATGGCTACGAATAAGGCAGTACGGGATTATTCGTGCTTGGTTTTGCCGGCGCTTTCGTAGACACTATCCGCTGGCCAAAGGGCGGATGTCTTGGGCCGATGCCTAGCGGTTAGTGCTCGAGTGATGCTGACAGGGTTGACGTTATGCGCGGCCAGCGCCGATGTGCAGCCAGCACTGGCGCCCCTTGCATGGCACTGGTTATGCCCTACCCGTACCAAACACAGGCAACCTACTCTGGTACCGTGGTTCAGTTAGCGCGTGGGAGAATTGCGCATGGGAGTCCCCTTCCGTCAGAAGCTCAAAGTCGGGCTCTACGTGCTTGGCAAGCGCTTGAGGGGAGAGGAGCGGTACCCGCTGGTTTTAATGCTGGAGCCGTTATTTCGCTGTAATTTGGCATGCGCTGGCTGCGGCAAGATCGACTACCCGGACGAGATACTCAACCAACGCATGAGTGTGGCCGAGGCGATGGAGGCCATCGACGAGTGCGGCGCGCCCGTGGTGTCCATCGCCGGCGGTGAACCGCTCATTCACAGGGAAATGCCGGCCATCGTCCGTGGTTATATCAAGCGCAAGAAATTCGTTTATCTGTGCACCAACGCGCTGCTGTTGGCCAAACGCATGGATGACTACGAACCGTCCCCCTATCTGACCTTCTCCGTGCACTTGGATGGCAACCGGGCGCGCCACGACGCCTCGGTTTGCCGCGATGGGGTCTACGACAAAGCGGTGGAGGTGATCAGGACGGCGCGCAAGCGGGGGTTCAGGGTTACCGTCAACTGCACGCTGTTTCAAAACGAGTCGGCCCAGGAAGTGGCCCAGTTCATGAACGATATGACTGCTCTTGATGTCGAAGGTGTCACTATCGCACCCGGGTTCTGGTATGAGCGGGCGCCGAAACAAGAAGTTTTCATGAAACGCAAGGCTAGCAAAGACTTGTTCAGAAGTTTGTTCCGCCTGGGCAAAGGCCGTGAGTGGCGATTCAATCATTCTAGCTTGTATCTGGATTTTCTCGCCGGCAATCAGTCTTATCAATGCACTGCCTGGGGTAATCCCACGCGCAATGTTTTTGGTTGGCAGCGGCCTTGTTATTTGTTGGTCGGGGAAGGTTATGCGAAGTCGTTTTCCGAGTTGATGAACGATACGCAATGGAACAACTACGGGGTGGGCCGCAATGCCAAGTGCGCTAACTGCATGATGCACTGTGGGTTCGAGCCCACCGCCGTCAAGGATGCGGTGGCTAACCCTCTCAAGGCGGCGTGGCGTGCCCTGCGCGGTCCGCGGGTGGATGGGCCGATGGCGCCCGAGTTGCCCGGTGTCTACGGTCAGGAGGCCGATGCGCCGCGGTCACCGGAGGGGCAAAATGACATTGCCGATCCACCCGATCGCCGGGTGGCTTGAGCTTCAGTAGAACCTGCGGCGTCCAATTCGTGTGGCAAGGCATACTCAGTGTTCTTGCCATAGCCAGCGCCCTTAGCTGGCTTTGCATTTGGATTTTGCCCTGGCGCCCGTGGTCGGTGTGCGAGCGGTTGACGGCGGCGGATGATGCGACGCGACCCCGGCGCCAGGAACTTGCAAGCCATGACGATGTGACCGTGCTCATCCCCGCGCGTAATGAAGCGGCCACCATTGGCCGGACGCTGGTGGCGGTTGCCGGCCAAGGCGAGGGGCTGGAGATCATCGTGGTGGACGATCAATCGACCGATGGCACCCGCCAAGCCATCGCCGCTACCGGATTGATGAACGTCAAAGTAGTGACAGGCCAGGCGTTGCCTCGAGGATGGAGCGGTAAAGTCTGGGCCCTGTATCAAGCCGAGGGTTTGTTGCGGCGGCCGTTGGTGTGGCTTTTGGATGCCGATATCGAGACCGCGCCAGGTTTATTGACGGCACTGCGGCGCAAAATCGGCGGCGGCAGCCCCGGTACCGTGGCGCTGGTGTCCCTCATGGCTGAGTTGCCCATGGGGACCATGGTGGAGCGTCTTGTGCTGCCGCCGTTCATCTATTTCTTCAAACTGCTCTATCCGTTCGCTTTGTCGAATGCGGCAGGCAGCCGAGTAGCTGCAGCGGCAGGCGGCTGTGTTTTGCTGCGCGTGGAGGCACTGCATCGGATCGGCGGTTTCGCGGCCTTGCGCGCGGCGTTGATCGATGACTGTACCTTGGCTGCTCTAGTTAAACGCGAAGGTTTTTCCAGCTGGACTGGCTTGAGCCGCTCGCTCTACTCGCGCCGGCCCTCAGGTGGACTCAAGGGCATTTGGGCGCTGGTCTCGCGCACCGCGTTCACTCAGCTTTGTTACAGTGTTTGGCTATTGTTGGCTTGTACTGCGGCAATGGTGGTGGTCTATATGGCACCCGTATTGGTGGCCGTGGCCGGTGATGGCTGGATCCGTTGGACCGGCGCGGTGACTTGGGTCGCTATGACATTGAACTTCTGGCCCACGGTGAGGTTCTATTGCGTGGGATTGGGCTACGCCATCGCGTTACCCGTGGCCGCCGCTTTGTATCTGGCCATGACCTGGGCCTCCGCTATCGGTTATTGGCGGGGTACCCGCTCTCGATGGAAAGCGCGCGATTACAGTGTGTAGAGGGCTACGACCGTGCATAGTCAGTTAAAGTACGCCGCGAAACCCCTGCATTGGATGAAGCCTCTGTATTGGACGCTGGCGCTCACTCTAGCCGTACTCTTGCATGTCCCACTGCAAGGATTCGGCCAAAGTACCCCTAGCGATACGGTGATGCGCCTCAACGAGGGCTTACTTGAAATCATGCGTGCAGGCGCCCAGGCGGGATTCGAAGGCCGGTACGCGGCTATCTCGCCAGTGCTGGCGGAGACCTTCGATCTGGCAGTATTGACACGTTTAACCTTGGGACGGCACAGCCGTAAGCTGACTGAAGAGCAACGCGCCCAGTTCGAGGCGTTGTTTACGGAAATGGTGTCGGCGACTTATGCGAGCCGTTTCAATGCATACTCTGGTCAGCGCTTCGAGATAGTTTCGCAGCGGGATTTGAAGCGCAACAGGAAACTGGTTCGCACTTATCTGTTCACCGGCTCGCAGAAGGTGGCGTTGGATTATATGCTGCATCTGCGAGATGGGCGGTGGCGAATAGTCAACGTGATCGCCCAAGGCGTGAGTGAGTTGTCACTGCGCCGCTCTGAATATGCCGCGATAATTACCCGCGATGGTTTCGACGGGTTGATGCGGAAAATTCGACAATACGTCACGAAATTAGCCTCGGCATCATAGATAAAACTGCAATAAGATCTCGATATTCCAATTAGGGCACCTCTAAAAATGCACTTTTTCCGCGATTGCGGCGTCAGCGCCGTGCTCGAATCCTCAGGTATCACCTATACACTGCGGTTGTGCGCGCGGTGCTTCCTTGCACTCACGAAAAAATGACTATTTTTAGAGGCGCCCATTAGTTATAACGACTGTTTTGAAAGGATATATTACCTTGCTCTGCGCATGTCTCCCCGCGTACCATTCAGCGGATAAAAATACGTCGCCGACGCTAGGATGTTGGCACGGGGCACAGGGCATGGTGAACCCCAACCTAGTGGGGCACTGGCCTAGTGGGGCACTGGCCTAGTGGGGCACTGGCCTAGTGGGGCACCAATGGAATATTCCCAACGGAGTATTAGATGAGCACGGTATTCAGTCGCGTTAGCCGCTTCGCCACAGTGGTGGCCGTTGTCGGTACCTTGGCCGGATGCGCCGCCAATCCTTCCGATCCGAATGATCCGTTCGAGCCGATGAATAGGGATTTCGACGCTCTTAACAATCACCTAGACAAGCATCTTATCGCGCCTATCGCTGATGCTTATGTGGAGTATGTACCGGGTGGCATGCGCCGGGGCGTATCGAATTTCTTCAACAATCTCGATGAGCCTGGCCATGTGGTCAATAATGTACTGCAAGGCAAAATCGGCGATGCGTTCTCTGATGCTGGCCGTTTCGTAGTCAACAGTACGGTCGGCATTGGCGGTCTTTTCGATCCGGCAACGTCGATGGGACTTGATCGGCACAACGAAGATTTTGGACAAACCCTGGGTCTGTGGGGCGCTGACGAGGGGGCTTATCTCGTGTTACCTGGGCGCGGTCCCAGTTCACTCCGGGATATCTGGAGTATCCCGGTATCGACTCTTGCTAATCCTCTGACGTATGTGGAACTCGGTGGTGCTTTTTTACCGGTATTCGCTCTGGGCGCTATTGATGAGCGCGCTAGCTTGAGTAGCGCTATTCGTTTCCGGGATGAGTCCGCATTGGATCCGTATGTTTTTACCCGGGAGGCGTACCGGCAAAACCGGATAAATCTCATTTACGACGGCAATCCACCGGATGATGAATTCGATAAGTTGAGTCAGGCGATGGCCGCTGCTTTCGATGAAAAATAGCAGGAAGTTGGCGTAGCTAGCGTGCTGCGTGATTTTCGTATCAACGATGCCTCGCTGCGCGGGGCATCAGCGTTTTTGGACCGGCGCGTTGTGCGCGGTAGCAAACACTTTGACAGAGCGCGAGAGCCTTATGGCGCAATACGTCTACACCATGAACCGTGTTGGCAAGGTGGTACCGCCAAAGCGGGAGATTCTGGCTGACATCTCTTTGTCCTTTTTTCCCGGAGCCAAAATTGGTGTACTCGGCTTGAATGGCGCCGGTAAGAGTTCCCTGCTGCGGATTATGGCCGGGATAGATCAGGACTTTCACGGGGAAGCACGGGCTCAGGCGGGCATACGTATAGGTTATCTACCACAAGAGCCGGAATTGGATGAAAGCCTTGATGTTCGAGGCAACGTGGAACTGGGCGTTGCTCAAGTCAAAGCGCTGTTAACCCGTTTTGACGAGATCAGCGCCGCGTTTGCCGAGCCGATGGATGAGGAGCGCATGAACGCCTTGTTGGAGGAGCAAGGACAACTTCAAGATGCCATAGACGCGGCGCAGGGTTGGGAAGTCGATCGTAGGCTGGAAGTGGCTGCCGACGCGTTACGGTTGCCGCCATGGGATGCCGAGGTGACCCATCTATCCGGTGGTGAGCGCCGGCGGGTAGCTTTATGCAAGCTGCTCCTGGCGGCGCCGGATATGTTGCTAGTGGACGAACCTACCAACCATTTGGACGCGGAGTCGGTGGCGTGGCTTGAGCGCTTTTTGCAGGAGTTTCCCGGTACGGTGATCGCGGTGACCCATGATCGTTATTTTCTAGACAACGTAGCGGGATGGATTTTGGAATTGGATCGCGGCCGGGGCATTCCCTGGCAGGGCAACTACTCCTCTTGGCTCGAGCAAAAAGAGCAGCGTTTGGCGCAGGAAGAGAAGCGTGAATCTTCCCACCGGCGGCGCCTTAAAGCCGAGTTGGAATGGGTGCAGTCCAACCCGCAAGGTAGACGGACCCAAAGCAAAGCTCGTCTTAGCCGTTTTGATGAACTCAACTCCAAGGAATTTCAGCAGCGTAGCGCCATCAGCGAACTATATATACCACCAGGTCCCAGGCTGGGTGATCGGGTGGTCGAAGCGGATGGGATCAGTAAGGGATTTGGCGATCGTTTGCTCATAGACACCCTGAGCTTTGCGCTGCCACCGGGCGCTATAGTCGGTATAGTCGGTCCCAATGGTGCTGGCAAGACCACTGTCTTGCGCCTGCTTGCCGGTTTGGATCTACCCGATAGCGGTGAGCTTCGCATTGGCGATACGGTCAAGGTGTCGTATGTCGATCAGTCACGCGGCAGCTTGACCGGTAGCAACACGGTGTGGGAGGAGATTTCCGGTGGCTTGGACACCATGGACGTTGAAGGTTATCAAGTACAGTCACGTGCGTATGTAGGGCGCTTCAATTTCAGGGGAACGGAGCAAGAGAAGCACGTCGCTAATCTGTCCGGAGGCGAGCGCAACCGGGTGCACCTCGCCAAGTTGTTGGTCAGTGGAGGTAACTTACTGCTGCTCGACGAGCCCACCAATGATCTGGACGTGGAGACTTTGCAGGCGTTGGAGCAAGCGATTTTGGGGTTTCCGGGATGTGTGGTGGTGATCTCCCACGACCGGTGGTTTTTGGATCGTATTGCCACCCATATCTTGGCTTTAGAGGGTGAGTCGCAGGCGGTTTGGTTCGAGGGTAACTTCGCCGACTATGAGGCCGATCGTAAGCGCCGGTTGGGTGATGATTACGGTCAGCCGCGGCGGATCAAGTACAAGAAACTGTCGTAGTTGGCGAGTGACTGTGAACGTAGGCTAAGGCATGGAAGTAACCGCACGCTGGGGCATCATAGGCGGGACTGGGCTCGAGCACCTGGAAGGCGTTCAAGTAGAAGGCGCGATGTCCGTGTCTACGCCGTATGGAACGCCATCTGAGGATATCGTATTCGGCGATTTAGAGGGTGTGCGGGTAGCGTTTCTGCCGCGGCACGGACCGGATCACCGGTTGGCCCCGCATCAGATCAACTATAGGGCGAACATCTGGGCGCTGGCACAACATGTAAAAGCGATCATCGCAGTGGCGGCGGTTGGTTCCATCAATCCCTCTATGCGACCAGGCGATATCGTATTGGCCGATCAGGTGATCGACTACACCTGGGGCAGGGAGCATACCTATTGGGATGCGCAAGCCGAACAGATGGCGCATGTGGATTTTACCAAGCCTTATGATGAGCGGGTCCGGGCGAAGCTGCGGCAGGCTGCTCGCGCGGCTGCGGTTGATATTCATGACGGCGGTACCTATGCCGCCACTCAGGGGCCGCGTTTGGAGAGCGCGGCGGAGATCGATCGTTTGCAGCGCGATGGCTGCGACGTTGTCGGGATGACCGGCATGCCTGAAGCTGGCCTAGCGCGGGAGTTGGGTATCCCTTACGGGTGCTGTGCAGTGGTCGTAAATCCTGCCGCAGGGCGTGGGCCATCGGCGATCACGATGGATATGATCGAGGCCAACCTGGTTGTGGGGATGGCCAAGGTACACCGGCTGTTGCGGGCACTTACTGCCGCACCCGAGTGATGGGCTCACTTATTGTGTTGTTTTGGCAGGCGTTATTTCGTCAGGTTCGTTTGGAGCCGATTCCTTGGGCGCCGCGGGTTCGGCGGCGGGAATATATTCACCCCCAGGCGGTTCGTAGGGAATAATCCGCATCAGCATGGCGAATAGCGGGTGGTCGAAATAGTGCATCTCCCCCGAGCGCATACGCCGCTGTTCGCGCAGGATAAAGGCGGCGTCAGCATAGTGTGCGTGCTCGAATAGCAGGTGGGCATCGACCTGCAAGTATTTCGAGAGGGACACGCGCACCGTGCCGCGCACATTGCTGTTCCCGCTACCGCCGGCGACCGCAACAAGCAGCGAGCGGTCACGGTCTATGCCCGGCTGCCGCCAACCTGTGTGTACTAAAGGCGTATAGCCCGCGTGCCGTAGCCGGGCTGCGGTGCCACCGTAAGCCAGTTGTACGCGGGGTACCCGCTGTACCGAGCCGCTACGGTTGAGTGATCTTACGGAGCCACCGCGCCCTAGCACCAGACCATCGCGTGGTTCCTCTGCCGTTTCAGGCCACAACTCGACCTCGAATCCTTGGGCCAGGCTGGCTTGTTTGAATATCAAAACCTCAATCGTATACCAGCGCTCAGCCGCAGCCTTGGACGCCACCATGAGCAGCACTAGCAAAATCACTGTACTTTGAATAACTCTTCGCATTTTTAGAGTTCTCTTTGAGCGACTGCAACTTCAACTAATTTATCGCGCGATTACGCTCAGCCGTTGCCAGCCCCTGGCGGTAAGCTCAGGCCGCATCCTTAGTGGTGAGATCGCTCAAAAGTGTATCCAAGCACTCAAGTCTTGTGTCTGCGTCTTCCATCGATTGCTGGACCCTTAGTGTTTGTGGTCCGTCAAAACGGTAAATCTTGGAATGCAGTTGCACTAATTGCACCAGCCGGGCCGCATCGACCGGTGCATCTTCTTTGAAAATGATGCGGCCGGAGGCGGCACCAAAGTCGATTTTGCGAACACCGATCGGCGCCGCCTTGAGTTTAAGCGCACTGATTTCAAACAGATGTCTTACCTGTCCCGGAAACAGGCCAAACCGGTCGATCATCTCTACTTGTAGCTGGTCCAGGGCACCCTCGGTTGCAGCGCTGGCGATGCGCTTGTACATCATCAACCGGGTGTGCACGTCGGGTAGATAGTCGGCGGGAATGAGCGCGGGAACGTGCAGATCGATCTCTGCACCGTGGTCCAGTGGGCGGTCTAGTTCCGGCGCCCGGCCCGCTTTGAGCGCGGCCACCGCCTGTTCCAGGAGTTGGGTGTACAAGGTGTATCCAACTTCGTTGATCTGCCCGCTTTGCTCCTCACCCAGTACTTCGCCGGCACCGCGGATCTCCAGATCGTGAGTCGCTAGGGTAAAGCCTATGCCCAACTCTTCCAGCGACTCGATGGCCTCCAACCGCTTGACGGCATCGGCGGTCATGGAACGGCGCGGAGGCACCACTAGATAGGCGTAGGCGCGGTGATGCGAGCGGCCCACGCGGCCGCGTAGTTGGTGAAGCTGAGCCAAGCCGAAGCGATCGGCGCGGTTGATGATGATGGTATTGGCGCTGGGTACGTCGATGCCGGTTTCTATGATCGTAGTGCATACCAGCGTATTGAACCGCCGGTGATAGAAGTCCAGCATCACCCGCTCCAACTGGCTTTCGCGCAGCTGGCCGTGGGCCACTTGGATACTGGCCTGCGGTACCAACTCGGCGAGTTCTCTGGCGATACGCTCTATGTTCTCTACCTTGTTGTGTATGAAATAAATCTGTCCACCGCGGCGGATTTCCCGCAGGCAGGCTTCACGGATAGTAGGGTTATCCCATTCGCGTACAAAAGTTTTAACTGCCAAGCGGCGGTCGGGAGGCGTTGCGATGAGCGAGAGATCGCGCATGCCCGCGAAGGCCATATTAAGTGTGCGCGGTATAGGGGTGGCAGTGAGGGTTAGCATGTCCACTTCCGCGCGTAGGGCTTTTAAGCTCTCCTTGTGACGCACGCCGAAGCGGTGTTCTTCGTCTACCACGACCAGGCCTAGCTGCTTGAACTCGATATCCGGTTGCAACAGCTTGTGGGTGCCTATGACGATGTCCACCTGGCCTTCGGCAAGCCCTTTCAGGGTCGCATTTTGTTCTTTGCGCGAGCGAAAACGCGAGAGCAATTCGATGCGCACCGGCCAGTCGGCGAAACGATCGGTGAAGGTCTGAAAATGCTGTTGGGCGAGCAGGGTGGTGGGCACCAGCACCGCCACTTGCCGCCCGCCGTGCACGGCGACGAAGGCGGCCCGTAACGCCACTTCCGTTTTACCGAAACCGACATCGCCGCAGGTCAAGCGGTCCATGGTCGCGGTGGAGGTCATGTCCGCCACCACTGCATTGATGGCTTGCTCCTGATCGGGCGTTTCCTCGAAGGGAAAACCCTGACAGAAAGCAGTGTATTGGCCTTCATCGAGTGTGAACGCGTAACCGGATCTGGCCGCTCTACGGGCATGGATTTCAAGCAGTTCGGCGGCGACGTCGTGAACTTTCTCCGCCGCTTTGCGTTTGGCTTTGGCCCATTGCGTCCCCCCTAGCTTGTGCATCGGTGCGTGATCGGGGTCGGCGCCGGTGTAACGGGAGATGAGATGCAAGGTGAGCACCGGCACGTACAGCTTGTCGCCGCCGGCGTATTCGATGGTGAGAAACTCGCCGTCCACGCCACCCGCGGATAAGGTCTGTAAACCCAGATAGCGGCCGACCCCGTGATCGATATGTACTACGGGTGAGCCCGGATTTAACTCGGCCAGATCGCGCACCACCGCATCGCCGTCGCGGGTGGACGCTTTACGGCGGCGGCGCTGGGCCACCCGTTCACCGAATAGCTGCGATTCGGTGACGATGCTGATGGGCGGGGTGTCCATGATCGCGCCGCGCTCCAACAGGCCCACCGTGATCGCCACAGGGTCGCCGCTACTTAAGAACTCGGACCACCCGGCCGAGCGCGCTGTGCGAATACCGTGCCTGGCAAAGGTATCGGCCAGCGTTTCCAGCCGGCCAGGGCTGTCGGCTACGAACAGGACGCGTGTATCGGTGGCTGTCAAATATTCTTTAACCCGTGCCAGCGGCTCCGCCGCCCTGGCGTCTATGGATAGGGGATCGCCGATACGGGCGCCGAAGCGAAGCGCGTTGCGGGTGTTGTCCCGTACCAGAGTTGCCCGCCTTAGTTGCCCCAGGGCCGCGAAGAGATCGGGTACCGGTAGATAGAGTTCGCGCGGTTCCAGTACGGGGCGCTGATGATCATGGCGCCGCGCTTCATAGCGCTGCGATATTTCATCCCACAAAGTCTTGGCTGCGTCTTCTACTCCCTCGGTGACGATGGCCAGGGCGCTTGTAGGTAGATAGTCGAATAAGGTGCTGGCGGTAGTATAGAACAGCGGCAGATAGTACTCGATGCCGGGAGAGGCGATGCCTTGGCTCACCTCCCGGTACACCGGGCAATTAGTTGGATCGCCCTCGAAGCGAGCTCTAAACGATTGGCGGAACTGGGCGATACCGGCTTCATCGATCGGCACTTCCCGTGCCGGCATAAGCTCAATGCTCTCCATCTGGCCGGTGGAACGTTGGGTTTCCAGATCGAATCGGCGTATGGACTCGATCTCCTCGTCGAATAGGTCGATGCGAAGCGGCGCGTTTGTACCCATGGGAAAGAGGTCCAATAATGCACCGCGTACTGAGAACTCGCCATGCTCGGTGACCTGCGATACATGGTTGTATCCGGCCTGCTCCAGTTGCCGGCGCATAGCGGTCAAATCGATGCGCTGTCCGATCTTGAAGGCGATGGCGTAGCGGGTCAGATAAGTGGGCGGGCACACGCGTGTCATCAATGTGCCCACCGGTACCACTAGAATGCCCCGGGCGCCGCTTCGCATTGCGTTTAGCGCACTCAGCCGATCGGAAATGATGTCTTGGTGGGGCGAGAACAGATCATAGGGAAGGGTTTCCCAATCAGGGAAATTGGCAATGGGAAGAGGTTCATCGCCATTGATGAAAAAGCTGATTTCTTCGCGCAGCCGATCCGCGCTGGCCGGATCCGGGCAGACCACCAGGGTGAGGGAATCGTACTGCATAGCGGCCCGCGCCGCCGCCAATGCGCTCATGCAGCCGTATAGCCGGGACCATCTGTGTTGGCCAGCAGCCGGGGGGAGCGGCGGTGATAACGGGCTCGCCAGCGTGGTGGACGCCTTACTGTTCATCGATCTCTGGTTCAACCATGAACGCCTGCTGGGCGCTATCAACCATGTACCGCCCACAGAACTTGAACAAGCGTATTATCAATCAATACAAGGGTCAGCCATGGCCGCTTGACTCAAACCAACGAGCCCCCGGTTTGCTCGGTACAGTTCAATTACATCAGTCCCGCGTCTTTCGAACAACAGCAAGTCGCTTAACGTCGGTGTCCGAATGTCGTGGGGAGGATCAATGCACTGATTCTTCAGCGCCTTGCTCATTTGACTGACGGTGCGGGAACGCTCTTCGGTGACACCGTCCACGGTCACCCTGTTGATGTCTATACAACGACCGCCATCATCGGCGAGGGTAACTGGCGTAGGAATATCAATGCCCGGTTGCTCGCGACGCTGCCGCAGTTCTTGCTCGCGTTGAATACGCTCAGCCTCATTGCGAATGGCTTGATTAGCTTGGGCTTGAGCACTATTAATGGTGCTGTCGAGCGCACTACACATAGCCGTAGCGCCTAATATCCAATGCGCCGTCCGGTGGATTTTGGACCCATGTACTTTTCGTTTGTGTGGCAAAAACAGATTAGTCCAGAGGGGATGCTTTTGCATGCTCTCAATGTCTGAAGTTGAACGTGAGGAAGAGCGGGGTTACTTGCTGTATTAAAGCATAATGGAGGGCAAAGGGGAGCATGTGCCACGTGGCGATGAACTTGTTGAAATCGGAAAAGAGTAAACGCCTTGAATTCCGAAGGTGCTGAATGAAAGAACCGTCAATTGGCCCCGAGGTGCGGAGCATCGAACGGGATGACGGTGTTCACTTAGCGGCGCAGATATCCCGGGGCGACGGGCTCACAGCGGTTTTTCTAAACGGGTTCAGGTCCGATATGTCGGGCACCAAGGCGCGGGCTATGCACCGATGGGCGAAGCGGCGCGGCACAGGTGTGCTAACCTTCGACTATAGCGGCCATGGACGTTCCGAAGGCGTGTTTGAAGAATGTACCGTGTCCACTTGGATCGATGATGCGTTAAGGGTCATCAGTTGCGTGACGGAGCAGCCGCTCGTCTTGATCGGATCCAGCATGGGCGGTTGGATCGCGCTGCATGTGGCGCTGCGTTTGAGGTCACGGGTAAGAGGGGTCGTTGGTATTGCCAGCGCGCCTGATTTTCTCCTGGAACTCACGTCCAAGCGTCTTGATGAGAGGGCGCGGCTGGATCTTGCCGAACACGGGGTCACTTATTTGCCATCACGCTATGGTGATGGTTCTTATCCAATCACTAGCCGGCTGTTGGAGGATGGACGGGGATTGGGTCTGTTGCATGCGCCTATCCCATTGACTTGCCCGGTGCGTCTGCTGCATGGCATGGCCGATCCGGAGGTACCGTGGGAACTCAGTACGCGGTTGGCTGGGGCTATTCAAGGTAACGACGTTCATGTGGAACTCATCAAAGGGGGCGATCACCGCTTGTCAAAGCCCCATGAGCTCGAGCGTTTATTCTACTGGTTAGACGATGTGTCGGCTTCCTAAGCGTGATGCGCGGCAATGCGCGCATGCATGTGATCCGATATTATACATTGTTGGCCTGCCGCCAGGACGGCAAGCAATGCTTCTTCATCCATGACCACCTGACATTGAGTGCCCGTGAGCGATACCGAATTTTGGGTAGCACTGCTCCAGATCATCTGGATTGACGCGCTCTTGAGTGGTGACAACGCCATCGTCATCGCGCTGGCCTGTAGGCGTTTGCCGGCACACCAGCGCCGCATGGGGATCATCTTTGGCACCGGCGTGGCGATTTTACTTCGCATCATCTTCGCCATCTTTGTCGCCAAACTGTTAGGCGTGCCATATTTGAAGCTCATTGGCGCCGTTCTGTTGGTCTGGATTGCGATAAAACTCATCGTTCCAGAGGATGAGGAATTAAGCGAGGACAACGTGACCGGCTCCGGCACTTTGTTCGGCGCTATTCAGACCATTGTGATCGCCGATGCGGTGATGAGTTTCGACAACGTTGTCGGCATCGGCGCGGCGGCGAAGGGCAGCGCCATGCTCATCGTCATCGGCTTGTTGTTGAGTATTCCGCTTATCATGTGGGGCAGTACCTTGATACTGCGGCTGCTCGATCGCTATCCTCTCATCATCATCCTGGGCGGCGGTTTGCTCGGCTATCTCGCTGGCGATATCGCTTATACCGATCCGGTAATAGCGCCGTTGACGCAAGCGTTACCGGCTTGGGTGCATTGGGCGGTAAAGATCGGCGGCGTGATATTGGCCCTCGCGGTGGGACTCACCCTGCGGCGGCGCAAGATCGATAACCAACGCAAAGGAGCGGCCTGAAGGCGATAACGCTGGCCCTAGCTCGGAAGATTAACGGTAAACAGTCTCGGTGAGCGCACCTTAGGTTCCGCCACGACACAAGCCAGGTATGGTGCTCAGGCATGTCCGGCCACCACGCCCGGTAGCCGGCGTTGCTGCATGTGTTCCACGTCGTGCTGAGTAGGAGTATGGGCGTTGCCGAGCAGGTGCACCCGCGCTGATACGCCGTGAACGCCGGTGCCTATAGGAATGGGTTAAAGCCAAGAGAAGCCGCGCTTGGTCTGGAGTTTGTTGTCCCTGGGTTTGGCGGCCTTGGTTTTGACTGCTATGGATAATACCGAATCGAATATTTGAGCCTGTTGATTCCGGGCGTCCATGGAGGCCGGTTCGCAGGGGGACGCGGGCGATGTACGCGCTACCGCAAAGGGCCAGCGCGCGGCGTAACAAGCCACGGCCACAGTGGATCTGCAGTTGCTGCTGGGGATGTTTGGCCGCCGCCCAGGCTCTGTCCTCTTCGGTTAACTCACCGTTCGTTCAGCAACTCGGTTACGGCAAGACCACCATGGCGGAGATCGTTGGCGATGACGGGATGTAGGTGGCCAATCTATACCGTTGTTTGCGCAATGAACGAGACCTCGGGGTGGCATGTGCGGAGCCTGTGCTCTGACGGATTGTTCGGGGCCATGCGCGGGGTGGGTGGTGCGAAAGCCTGGCCTAGAGGTTAGCGAATGCTTTGCAGAGCTGGTTGTAATGATCTTGCAATGGACCCATGATCACGCCGCCGAACAGCCGTGCATTGACGAACTGGTGCAGATGATCGTGGAAGAGCGGCGCCTCGTTTTTGGCTATGCGCACATTGTTCGCAATGTTTATGGTTCAGTCCGAATATCTGGAGAGCGAACCGATGCGTGAATTCGAGGCGCGTTACGGCACCTGGGTCATCCGTTACCGCTGGGCGATTTTAGTGATTTCAGTACTGTGCGTGCTGGCGGCGGCAAGCGGTGGGCGGCATCTGCGCTTTTCGAATGACTACCGCATTTTCTTCAGTCCGGACAACCCGCAATTGCTGGCCTTCGAGGCGCTGGAGAATACCTATACCAAGAACGACAACGTCATGCTCGTGGTGGAGCCCGATGACGGCAATGCCTTCAGTAATAATGCGCTGGCCGCCGTCGAGTGGATAACGGAGCAAGCGTGGCAGACGCCTTACTCAAACCGGGTGGATTCCCTGTCCAATTTTCAACATACCAAAGCGCAAGATGATGACTTATCGGTGGGTGATCTATATTCGGATGCCGCCTCTTTATCCGCCGCCGATCTGGCGTGGATAAAGGAGATCGCCCTGGCGGAGCCATTGTTGCGTAAACGTCTGGTGGCGCAAGAGGCAGATGTCACGGCCGTCAACATTACTGTGCAACTGCCGGGCAAGGATCCGATCACCGAAGGCCCCGAGGTGGTGCGCTTTGTACGCGCACTGGCCGCTCAGGCGGAGGAGAAATTTCCCGGGCTCGATGTGCGTTTGGCCGGCATGGTGATGATGAATAACGCATTTTCCGAGTCCTCCGCTGGCGATCTGCAAACGCTGGTGCCGCTCAGCTTCGCTCTGATGCTCCTGTTGCTGGGCGTGTTGCTGCGGGCTGTGAGCGCGACAGTGACCACATTGTTCGTCATCGCCGCATCCATCTTGGTGGCCATGGGATTAGGCGGTTACGCAGACATTCCTATCAGCCCGCCGACGGCTTCGGCTCCCACTATTATTCTGACCGTGGCCATCGCCAACTCGGTGCATGTGCTGGTGAGTTTTTTCCAGGGCATGCGGCGCGGTAAGAGCCGCGATGAGGCGCTGGTGGAAAGTTTGCGCTTGAATCTTCAGCCTGTTTTTCTCGCTAGTGCCACCACCGCGCTCGGTTTTCTCAGCATGAATATGAGCGAGGTACCGCCATTTCGCCATCTTGGCAATCTGGTAGCCATGGGTGTGGGTACTTCGTTCGTCATGGCGGTGACTTTCTTGCCCGCACTGCTGTCGGTGTTGCCCATCCGGGTGCAGAAGCAAGAGTCCGGGCGTGATGAGTTGATGATCAAACTCGGCGATTTCGTGGTGCAAAAGCGCCGCGTTCTGTTGCTGAGCATGTCGGCAGTGGTGGTTGTGTTGGTGGCTTTTATTCCGCGCAACGATCTCAACGACATCTTCTTGCATTATTTTGACGAGCGTGTCGAATTCCGCCGCGATTCCGATTTCACTGAAGCTAGGCTCACTGGCCTCGTGCGCATCGAATATTCCCTGGTATCGGCAGAACAGGGCGGTGTTTCCGACCCTGAGTTCTTGAGGAACGTTGAAGCATTCGCCGAGTGGTACCGTTCGCAGCCGGAGACGGTTCATGTGAACGCGCTGACCGACATCATGAAACGGCTCAACAAAAACATGCATGGCGATGAGCAGGAGGCTTATGTATTGCCGAGTGAACGGGAGCTGGCGGCGCAGTATCTGCTGCTCTACGAAATGTCGCTGCCTTACGGTTTGGATCTCAATAATCAAGTGGACATAGATAAATCGGCGACGCGTTTGACCGCTTCGTTACGAACGTTGTCCACCAATGAGATGCTGTCTTTGGAGGCGCGGGTGCAAGACTGGTTATCGGCCAATGCGCCCGAGATCGCCTCCGGTAACGGCAGCGGCACGGCGCTTATGTTTACGCACATCGGTAAGCGCAATATCATCAGCATGTTGATCGGCACCACACTCGCGCTAGTACTGATTTCCTTGGTTTTGATTTTCGCACTGCGCTCGGTGCGTATCGGGATCATCAGCATGGTGCCTAACCTGGTGCCGGCGGCTATGGGTTTTGGCTTGTGGGGCATGCTTGTGGGCGAAGTGGGTTTGGCGCTGTCCGTGGTGAGCGGTATGACCTTGGGTATTGTGGTGGACGATACGGTGCACTTTTTGAGCAAGTACTTACGCGCGCGGCGGGAACAGGATTTACCGCCGGCCGATGCGGTGCGCTATGCCTTCACCAGCGTTGGCCGTGCATTGCTGGTGACGTCGATCGTATTGGCGGCCGGATTTTTGGTGTTGGCGGCGTCTAGTTTTGAACTGAATTCGGGTATGGGTTTGTTGACCGTCGTCGTTATCGTACTCGCGTTGGTAGCGGATTTCTTACTGCTGCCGCCACTGTTGATGAAGCTTGAGGAGAAAGCCGGTGACAAGATGGTTGCTATGTCTCGCATTGACGCTGCCCCTGCTTGAGGCGGCGTGGGCGCAAGTATCGCAAGAGCAAGAGTTCGAAGAGAAAGGACCCGAGGCGAAAGGACTTGCCATCGCGCAGGAGATGGACAAGCGCGATACCGGATGGAGAGACTCTAAAGCCATTCTGACGATGGTGTTGCGCAATCGCCAAGGACAGGAGACCACGCGCAAGATGCGCGCCTCGTCCTTGGAGGTGGACGGCGACGGCGATAAGAGTCTTACCATCTTTGATAGCCCTAGGGATGTCAAAGGAACGGCATTCTTGAGTCATACCCATGCAGTAAAACCTGATGATCAATGGCTTTATCTTCCGGCTCTGAAACGTGTCAAACGCATCTCGTCCGCCAACAAGTCCGGTCCTTTCGTGGGCAGTGAATTCGCTTATGAAGATCTCACGTCTCAGGAAGTGGAGAAGTACACCTACAAGTGGCTGCGCGATGAAATACTGGACGGTAAGGACGTATTCGTGATCGAGCGTTATCCGGTATACAAGCATTCCGGCTATACGCGCCAGGTGGTCTGGGTGGATAGGGCTATCTATCAACCGCTCAAAACCGAGTATTTCGATCGCAAGAACGCGCTTTTGAAAACCTTGACCATCGGTGGCTACAAGCAATATCTGGATCGGTATTGGCGACCTTCCACCATGAATATGGTCAATCACCAAACCGGCAAGAGTACAGCGCTAACTTGGGCGGATTACGCGTTCGCCACAGGATCCAAAGACGGCGACTTCCATAAAAACGCCTTGAAACGGGCCCGCTAAGGGTGCGGTTGCTGACTTTACGCGCTCTACTGTTTAGGGTGGTGGTATCGAGTGTGTTGCTATGGACCGGCGTGATTACGGCGAAGGAGACGGGTTCGTTTATCGAATACTGGGAGTTGACCGGAAATGTAGCATTAGAGGGCCGGTATTTCCCCGAAAAACCTCGGTTATCGGCCCAGCCATATCTGACTTTTGCTACGGCCTTCGAGCCGGAGCTTTATCTGGAGTGGGACGACGGTACGCAGAGTCTGACCTTGGCGCCGTTCTTTCGCTTCGATAGCCATGATAATCAACGTACCCACTTCGATATACGCGAACTCATGTGGCAGTGGGTCGGTGACGCTATCGAGTTGCGCGCTGGGGTGGGCAAAGTTTTTTGGGGGGTGACGGAAGGGGTTCATCTGGTGGACATCATCAATCAAACGGATTTGGTTGAGTCGCCGGACGGTGAGGACAAACTCGGGCAGCCCATGGTTAACCTCGACTTCGTAGAGGACTGGGGTACGCTCAGTTTGTTTTTGCTGCCTCGCACTCGATTGCGTACATTCCCGGGGCCTTCAGGGCGCTTGAGCACGCAGCCGCGCGTGGCTACCGATCAGGTGCGGTTCGATTCCGGCGCTGGCAGAGGACATGTGGATGTCGCGGGCCGGTGGTCGCATGTATTCGGTGAATTCGATGTGGCTTTGTCGCATTTTTATGGCAACACCCGCGAACCGCGGTTCTTGCCGGGGCGTGATGCGCTGGGCCAGGCCGTCCTGATCCCACTCTACGAGCGGATCCATCAAACCGGGCTGGAACTGCAATGGACCCACGACGCCTGGCTGTGGAAGCTAGAGGCCATCCGGCGCGCCGGACAAGGTGATACTTTCAGGGCGCTGGCCGCCGGCTTCGAATACACCTTCTTCGGCCTTGCGCAAACGGCCCTCGATCTCGGTGTTGTGGTGGAAGGTTATTATGACGACCGTGGCGAAACCGGCACGGTGATCTTTCAAAAAGACGTGCTTACGGCACTTCGGCTCACCTTGAATGATGAACAAGATACCGTTGTATTGGCGGGGGTTATCTCGGATCTGGATAACGGTGCCAGGTTCTATTCAGCAGAAGCGTCCCGCCGGCTTGGCGATGCATGGAAGTTGAGCTTGGAAGCCCGCGCGTGGTTCGACGTGCCGGCTGATGATCCGTTGTTTTCCATCCGGCGGGACGACTACGTGCAGCTACGGTTGGCTTGGTTTTTCTAACATCAGGCGGAGCTTGATTGCTTAGACTCACTCATCGGCGGCAACTTCTTCCATGGGTTGCCGGTCAGCGCGCTCTTCGAAGCCGAAGGTCAACTCATCGTCCGCCACATCCACTGAGACATGACCGCCACCTTCTAGTCTGCCGAACAAGATTTCTTCGGCCAGGCGCCGCTTGATTTGTTCTTGAATCACACGGGCCATCGGCCGTGCGCCCATCATCGGATCGTAACCCCGCTTCGCTAGCCAGGCCCGCGCCGCTTCGCTCACATCTATAGTGACCCGCTTCTCTTCCAGTTGACCTTCCAACTCGATAACGAATTTGTCCACCACATTGGCGACTGTACGCGGATCCAAGCTCTTGAACTGAACGATGGCATCGAGCCGGTTACGGAACTCGGGGGTGAAGCTCTTTTTGATGAATTCCAGGCTGTCCGATGTGTGATCTTGATTGGTAAAGCCCATGGAGCGCCGGCTCATCTGTTCAGCACCGGCGTTGGTGGTCATGATCAGCACCACGTTGCGGAAGTCGGCTCTGCGTCCGTTGTTATCCGTCAGGGTGCCGTGATCCATCACTTGCAACAGTAGGTTGAAGACATCCGGATGGGCTTTTTCGATTTCATCCAATAACAATACCGCGTGGGGGTGTTTGGTAATAGCCTCCGTCAGCAGCCCACCCTGATCGAAGCCGATGTAGCCAGGCGGTGCGCCTATGAGGCGAGATACTGTGTGCCGCTCCATATATTCCGACATATCGAAGCGGATGAGTTCTATACCCATGATGCGGGCAAGTTGGCGGGTCACTTCGGTCTTACCGACTCCGGTGGGACCAGCGAACAGGTAGGAGCCGATGGGTTTTTCACCCTCACGCAGGCCCGAGCGCGCCATCTTGATGGCGGATGCGAGCATCTTGATGGCGTCGTCTTGGCCATACACCACCATTTGCAGATCCCGCTCCAGATTTTGCAGGACCTCCCGATCGGAGGTGGATACGCTCTTCGGTGGAATACGGGCCATCTTCGCGATGACACTCTCTATATCGCCAACCCCGATGGTTTTTTTGCGCTTCGACGGTGGGCGCAGGCGAATGGAGGCGCCGGCTTCGTCGATGACGTCGATGGCTTTGTCCGGCAGATAGCGGTCGTTGATGTATTTGCTGGACAACTCCGCCGCTGCCCGCAGCGCTTGCTGCGAGAAGCGTACCGAGTGATGTTCCTCGAAACGGGACTTGAGACCGCGCAATATCTTTACCGTCTCATCCACAGTGGGCTCGACCACGTCGATTTTCTGGAAACGGCGGGCCAGCGCGCGATCCTTTTCGAATATGCCGCGGTACTCTTGATAAGTGGTGGAGCCGATACAGCGCAATTCACCGGAGGCGAGCATTGGCTTGATTAGGTTCGACGCGTCCATAACCCCCCCGGAGGCGGCGCCGGCACCGATGATGGTGTGGATCTCGTCAATGAACAAAATCGAACCGGGCTGCTTGTCCAACTGCGCTAGCAGCCCCTTGAGCCGCTTCTCGAAATCGCCCCGGTACTTGGTGCCGGCCAATAGCGCACCCATGTCCAGAGCGTAGATGGTGGCATTGAGTAAGACCTCGGGGACTTCTTCGTCAACGATTTTCTTGGCCAAGCCTTCGGCGATGGCGGTTTTGCCCACCCCTGCTTCACCCACATAGAGCGGATTGTTTTTTCTGCGCCGGCAGAGGATCTGGACGGTTCTTTCCACTTCCATGGAGCGGCCGATGAGGGGATCGATCTTGCCCGCCTGAGCCTGCTGATTAAGGTTCGTGGCGTACGATTCAAGAGGGCTTTTGGCGCCGCTCTCCGTGTTCTTGTCTTCATCGTTAGTGGTGCCTAAATTCTCCGACTCCTCGCTGGCGTCGTGCACCTTGGAGATGCTGTGGGAGATGTAGTTGACCACATCCAGGCGCGTAATGCTTTGTTTATTAAGGAAATAAACCGCTTGTGACTCGCGCTCGCCGAAAATCGCCACCAGCACATTGGCCCCGGTGACCTCTTTCTTGCCCGAGGACTGAACGTGGAACACCGAGCGTTGCAGTACCCGTTGGAAACCGAGCGTAGGCTGCGTTTCCCGATCATCCTTGGGCGACAGCATCGGCGTGTTCTCGTCCAAGTACCGGATGAGTTCGTCGCGCAGCTTTTCGAGGTCGGCGCCGCAAGCGCGCAGCACCTTGGCGGCGGTGGCGTTGTCCAGCAGCGCCAGCAGCAAGTGCTCCACGGTCATGAACTCGTGGCGCTTCTCGCGGGCCTCCTTGAAGGCCACGTTCAGAGTGTACTCAAGCTCTTTGCTCAACATGCTTCCGGCTCCGGTCGGTGTTCGCGAACGCGAGCGATGCACCGCAGTGTACGTGCATCCGGCGCCGCATGATCAAGCGTACTCCATCGTGCACAACAAGGGATGCTGGTTTTCCCGGGAATATTCGTTGACATGGGCGACCTTGGTCTCCGCGATTTCCCGGGTATAGGTGCCGCAGACTCCTTTGCCTTGGGTATGTACTTGCAACATCACGCGGGTGGCTATCTCGCGTTCCATATTGAAAAAATGCTCCAGTACGTGGACCACGAACTCCATCGGCGTGTAGTCATCATTCAGCAGTACGACATGGTACAGCGGCGGCCGTTTCAGCTCCGGCTTGGCCTCTTGTACCACCAACCCATCGTCGTAAGCAGGATGGGGTTTGTCAGCCATGGTAGATATTCAAGCCCATTGCTTTAAAGTTTCGTGTGCCGTCCTGGTAGTTTGATCGCCCGGGTAACTTGGCCGCCCGGTCATTTGCCTGCCCGGTAATCTGACCGGCGGCTGACCATAAAGTGTGATTCTATCCTACCGGGCTGCTGCTGGATCAGGAATCTCGTGGAGCTGCGGGTATCGTAATGAACCGATAATAAAAAGCCGCGATTGCTCCATATCCACGGCGTCATCATCTTTTAGCCACGCATTTGCGTTACGATGTCCGCTTACCAACCACTATGCGGTTCACGGTGTCCCCCCCACCGCCCATCAATTGACACGCGAAGGAGATAGCCCCATGCACGGCGCGCCATCGGCTGAATCTCAGACCATTATCGATGCAGGCCAAGCTGCATTTCTGCCAAATTATGCGCCCGCCCCGTTTGTCCTGAACACAGGTGAGGGAGCACGTGTTTGGGACACCGACGGTAACGAGTATGTCGATCTAGGTGCCGGTATCGCGGTGAGTTCGCTGGGTCATCAGGACCCGGAACTCGTCGCAGCAGCCAAGTCGCAGTTGGATAAGCTGTGGCACGTCAGCAACCTGTACTGGACCGAGCCGCCGGTGCGGCTGTGCGAGGAATTGGTGGCCTCAGCGGCGTTCGCTAAGCGGGCGTTCTTGTGTAATTCGGGGGCTGAGGCGAATGAGGCGGCCATCAAGCTCGCCCGCAAATGGGCGTCGGCCACACGTCCGCCGCAGCGCCGTGAGATAATCACTTTCGAGGGCGGCTTCCATGGCCGCACTATCGCCACGGTGACGGCGACGGCGCAGCCTAAATATCACGCGGGTTTCGAGCCTTTGCCCGGCGGTTTTGTTTACTGCCCGTTCAACGATTTCGATGCTGTCGCTGGCGCTGTGAGCGAGCGGACCTGCGCCATTATGGTGGAACCGGTGCAAGGGGAGGGGGGAATTCACCCCGCCGCTCCTGGATTCCTCGAACATCTGCGAGTTCTGTGCGACGCCAACGATGCATTGTTGATTTTCGATGAGATTCAATCCGGTATGGGCCGCACTGGCCGGTTGTACGCCCATCAATGGGCCGAGGGTGTCGAGCCCGACATCATGACGTTGGCGAAAGCGCTAGGGTGTGGTTTGCCCATAGGTGCGATGCTGGCCGGCGCCAGGGTCGCAGAACTCCTTCAGCCAGGCTCTCATGGTTCCACGTTTGGCGGTAATCCGGTGGCCTGTGCGGTGGCCCGGGTGGTTCTCAAACGTATGTCGCACAGCGCTGCCATGGCGCGGGTCAATGACGCCGGAGAACGTACAGTGGCACGCCTGCGGGCGTTTGGACAGTCCCGGCAGCTTTTCTCGGAGGTACGGGGACGGGGCCTGATGATCGGCGCGACCTTGCGCGAGCCTTACGCCGCTAGCGCAGTCGAGGTGACCGAGATTGCCGCCAGGCATGGTGTATTGGTATTGGTGGCGGGCGCAGATGTGGTGCGTTTGGTGCCGCCCCTCAGTATTACCGATGAGGAGCTGGATGCCGGACTTACCCGGCTAGAGGCAGCTTTGGATGAGATGCTGCAGGGCCAGTCAGGCGCCGGTTAAGCCAAGACCGTGAGAGGCCCCCTTTGCCAAACGTCAAGATGGCCTAGCAGCCATCTTGACGGCTAACTGGCCAATAACCTTCGCATGATGCCCTCGTAGCACGCCGATAACACATCGAGATCGGCGGCCCGCACCGCCTCGTTGACCTGATGGATGGTGGCATTGACAGGACCGAGTTCCACCACTTCCGCACCAGTAGGCGCGATAAACCGCCCATCCGAGGTGCCTCCGGTGGTGGACAGTTCAGTGCGAGTCCCGGTGACTTCCTCAATGCTGCCGGACACCGCGCTTACCAGTTGGCCAACGGGCGTGATGAAAGGATAACCCGAAATACGCCAGGACAGGGTGTATTCCAAGCCATGCCGATCGAGCACTTCGCGCACCCGGGCTTGTAATCCCTCGATGGTGACCGCAGTCGAGAAGCGAAAATTGAACACGGCGTCCAAATGCCCGGGCACCACATTCTGCGCTCCGGTACCCGCATTGATGTTGGAGATTTGGAAGGTGGTGGGCGGAAAGTACTCGCTCCCTTCATCCCACGTGATTTGGCTGAGTTCGGTGAGGGCGGGTGCGAATAGGTGAATGGGGTTGCGCGCGCGCGCCGGATAAGCCACGTGCCCCTGGATGCCCTGCACTTTTAGCCGCCCGTTCATCGAGCCACGCCGGCCATTTTTGACCATATCGCCCAGGGTTTTCACGCTGGTCGGTTCTCCGACCACACACCAATCGATCTGCACCCCCGCCTCGCTCAGACGCTCTACCACCTTCACCGTACCATTGACCGAGGGGCCTTCTTCGTCGCTGGTGAGTAACAAGGCGACAGATCCTCGGTGCTGGGGATAGGCCCCGGTGAAGCGCTCTACGGCGGTTACCATCGCCGCTAGACTGCTTTTCATATCCGCAGCGCCACGGCCAAAAAGCATGCCATCTCGCAAGGTTGGTTCGAAGGGCGGTGTACTCCAAGCGTCAAGAGGTCCAGTGGGCACTACATCCGTATGTCCGGCAAATACCAGTAAGGGCGCCTGCTGGCCGCGCCGCGCCCAGAGGTTGGTGACCTCTTCGAAGGGCATGTTTGTTAACTCGAAACCGCAGGCTGCTAGCCTGGCGCCCAGTAAGGCCTGGCATCCGGCATCGGCAGGAGTAACCGATTCACGGGCGATGAGTTCGCGGGTGAGATCCAATGTGGCCGACATAGCAGTAGAGTCCAAGAGAGAAGACGGGTTAAAACTCATCCGGTGTGTAGGCGCGGATGCTAAGGGCGTGAATGTCCGTTTGCATCGCATCACCAAGCGCTTCGTATACCAGGCGGTGCCTCTTGAGTAGCGTCTTACCGGCAAAAACCTCGCTCACTATGAGTACATTGAAGTGACCACCACCCGACTTGGCGCCTTCATGCCCCGCGTGCTCATGGCTGACGTCTTCAATGTCCAAGTCCTGTGGCGCTAGCGCTTCGCTCAACCGGCTACGGATCAGAGCGACTCGCGGGGAGGTGGCTAGGGGTGAGGCAGGTTCTTCAACCATCTTCCGGTTCCTTTGCGGGAGTCTGCTCCATAAACCGCATGAGCACTAAGGTTTGGCCGATGACGAATACGAAGGTCAACCCCAGCATGCCGAAGAGCTTGAAGTTGACCCACGTGTCCAAGTCGTAGGAATAAGCGACGTAGAGGTTCAAGGCGCCTATAGCGATGAAGAAAATGATCCACGACCAGTTCACCCAGAGCCACACAGCGTCGGCTACCGGAATGGCTTTTTCCAGCATGCGCCGCGATAGGTTTTTGTTGCCGAAGAACTGGCTGCCGAGGAAAACGGCAGCGAACAACCAATTGACCACGGAAGGTTTCCATTTGATGAAAGTCTCGTCGCGGAAAATGATGGTGAGACCACCGAGCACGATCACCATAGCCATCAAGACCCAGTGCATGGTCTCGACTTTGCCATGCTTGATGTGTCCGTAGAGTACCTGCGCGATGGACCCGGCTATGGCCACGGCGGTGGCGGTGATGATGCCCTGCGTTTGGTCTTCATGCAGCTTGTAGACGGCGAAGAACAAAATGACGGGAAAAAAATCGAACGCTAGCTTGCCCAAAGGAGTGATTCCCGAGTGTGTGGTGGCGCGAGTATAACCCGCCCGGCGGGCGCTGGCTGGCAGTGGCGCCGGCAGCGCTTCGCCCCTTACACTCGCGCAGCCTCTTTCACGGCGAGAGCTTGCATGACCCGCCTTTTGAGCATACATCCGTCCCATCCGCAGGCGCGGCTAATCGCGCAGTGCGTGGACTGTCTAAAGGACAGCGGCGTTATCGTCTATCCTACGGATTCAGCGTATGCGCTAGGGTGCTGTATATCGAGTCAACGTGCTATCGATGAGCTACGCCGCTTGCGTGGCCTGCGCAAGAACCATCTACTCACCTTGTTATGCGCCGATCTGTCGGTGGTATCGCTGTTCGCGCGTGTAGACAATGAAGCTTTCAAGTGGCTCAAGTCCTGTGTCCCCGGGCCGTATACCTTCGTGCTGCGGGCCACCGGGGCCACTCCACGGCGGGTTCGGCATGAAAGACGCCGTACGGTGGGTATTCGGGTGCCGGACAACGTGGTGACCGCTGCCCTATTGGCCGCGTTGGACGAGCCGCTTATCAGCACTACGCTAAAGCCCGCCGGCGCGGACCGGGCACTGACCGATCCACGTGAGGCGGCGAGAGTGTTGAAGGGCCGCATCGGTTTGGTTTTGGACGCGGGGGAGGGCTCGGCCGAAGCCACCACCGTGGTCGATTTAACCGAGGGTTTGCCGTCGGTATTGAGGCCCGGCTTAGGTGACACGGCGGTGTTCGAATATATGAGCTGAAGGGCTGCTTGACTGTCACATAGACACCCTTGAGCTTAAACTCTCTTTGTTTTCCCCCGGCCTGAATGCGATCATCGCGCTCGATTGGTCGGTCAAAAGACAGGAGTGAGTGTTGAACAGCGTTCCGTCGCACTATCAGCGTGTACTTTCCGGTATGCGGCCTACAGGCCAGTTGCATTTGGGGCACTATCATGGAGTGCTCAAGAACTGGGTCAAGCTTCAACACGAGTACGAATGTTATTTCTTTGTTGCCGATTGGCACGCTCTGACCACCCACTACGAGGATCCGTCAGTCATATCCGAGTCGGTGTGGGACATGGTGATCGACTGGCTGGCGGCGGGCATTGACCCAGGCGATGCCACACTGTTTATCCAATCGCGTATTCTGGAGCATGCCGAGTTGCATCTGCTGCTGTCGATGTTGACGCCCCTTGGCTGGGTAGAGCGGGTGCCTAGCTACAAAGATCAGCAGGAGCAGCTACGCAATTTGGACCTGGCTACTTACGGTTTCCTCGGCTATCCGGTGTTGCAAAGCGCTGACATCCTCGCCTACCGGGCCGGGATGGTCCCGGTGGGGGATGATCAGGTGGCGCATATCGAGCTGACCCGCGAGATCGCGCGCCGTTTTAACTATGTGTATGGCCGAGAGCCCGGATTCGAGGAAAAAGCGGAAGCGGCGATCAAGAAGATGGGCAAAAAGAACGCTCGTCTCTACCGTGACCTCATGAAGAGTTATCAGGAGCAGGGCAACGCTGAGGCGTTGGCGAAAGCGCGAGCGCTACTGGAGCATCAGCAAAATATCTCGCTGGGGGATCGAGAGCGGCTGTTCGGATATCTGGAGGGTGGCGGTAAAGTAATCCTGCCCGAGCCGCAGGCGTTGCTGACACCGGCCTCGAAGATGCCGGGGCTGGATGGGCAAAAGATGTCCAAGTCCTACGGCAACACCATATCGCTGCGCGAGAAGCCGGCCGGCATCGCCGAGAAATTGAAGACCATGCCCACCGATCCGGCGCGTGTGCGGCGCACCGATCCTGGTGAACCGGGCAAATGCCCGGTGTGGCAGTTGCATGAGGTGTACAGCAGTGAACAGACTCGGCAGTGGGTGCAGACGGGATGCCGTAGCGCCTCCATCGGTTGTCTTGATTGTAAAGCGCCAGTGATTGAATCGGTGTGCGCTGAGTTGGAACCCATGAACGCCCGTGCGCAGGAGTATATGGAGCATCCCGATGTGGTGCGCTCGATTATGGCCGAGGGCACCGAGCGGGCCCGCGACGTGGCCGCCGAGACCTTGGCGGACGTTCGGGCTAGCATGGGTTTGTCCTATCGATGAGTGCTGCTACCGAGGGAGCTAGGCCGGCGGCGGAATCCGGCGCAGGTGTGTCCCGGCAAGCGCAGATGCCCTTCGCCGTCGTGCAAGGTGCACCGGTGTTGGAGTTACCTAAGGATCTGTACATCCCACCCGACGCGCTGGAGGTTTTCTTGGAGGCTTTCGAGGGACCGTTGGATCTGTTGCTTTATCTTATCCGGCGCCAGGGCCTTGATATCCTCGACATCCCCATCGCCGAGGTAACCCACCAATATATAGAGTATGTGGACTTGATGCGTGAGCTGCGCCTTGAACTGGCAGCGGAATATCTGGTCATGGCAGCCATGTTGGCGGAGATCAAAGCGCGCATGTTGATGCCTAAGCGCGAAGACGTCGAAGAGGAGGAAGAGGATCCGCGCGCTCTTCTGGTGCGGCGTTTGCAGGACTATGAGCGTTACAAGCTGACTGCTGAAATGGTCGATGCGCTACCCCGGGTTGGACGTGAAATCTGGACGGTAACCATGGTTGCCCCCGATGTGCCGACGCAGAAGCTGCATCCCCCCGTCGAATTGGCGGATCTGCTGTATGCATTGCGCGATATTCTGCGCCGTGCGGAGATGTTCAGCAGTCATCAGATCCAGTTGGAGCCGCTTTCCGTGCGCGAGCGTATGAGCGGTATTCTCGCCAAAGTCACTCACGATCGCTTCTCGGATTTCACCTCGTTGTTTACCGCCGAAGAGGGTAAGCGCGGTGCCGTGGTGACGTTACTCGCTATTCTCGAGCTGTTACGCGAGCAAATATTGGAGATCAGTCAGACGCGGCCTTTTGGGCCGATTCGGGTGCGGGCACTGGCATGAGCGATGATCTGGACCTTAAGAACGTTATCGAAGGTGTGCTGTGTGGCGTTGGACGGCCGCTCAAGCTGAATGATCTCACGAAACTGTTCGCCGACACCGGCCTGACGATCGACAAGACCATGATTCGTGGGGCGCTACACGAACTGGAAACGGATTTGGAGGGCCGTGGCATTGAACTGCGCGAAGTGGCTAGCGGCTTCAGGCTGCAAGTGCGCTCCGAATACGCCTCTTATATCGCGTTGTTATTGGCGGAGAAACCGGCACGGTATTCGCGGGCGCTGCTCGAGACCTTGGTATTGGTGGCTTACCGTCAACCCGTGACCCGTGGAGAAATCGAAGACGTGCGTGGCGTGAGCGTCAGTTCATCGATCATGAAAACGCTGCAAGAGCGAAACTGGATCCGGGTGTTGGGGCACCGCGATGTGCCCGGCCGTCCGGCCATGTACGGAACGACGAAGACATTTTTGGACGATTTCAATCTGCAGGGCTTGGAAGATCTACCCCCCCTGGCGCAAGTGCGTGATATCGATAAATTCCATAGCGATCTGTTCACTGAGCAGGTGAACGAGACGCGGGTGAACGAGGATGCGCTAACCCAAGCAGGGCAGGGGGACGCTGACGGTTCCAGCTTGGAAACCGAGGCCCATTCGCAGACGGATAGTGCCGCACTAGAGACAAATCCTCAGCCAGAGCTAGACAGCGCGCCGCTGTCTGGCTCCGGGTCTGGGGCAGCCGCCCAATCCGAAACAAACGATCTAGAAAATGATGGCGCTATTCATCCGGTAGTCATTGCTGTAGATACGGATGCCGTAGATACGGATGCTATGGATATGAATGTCGTGGATACAAACGATGAACCGTTCCACTAAGACAATCCGCCGCCCAATGCATGCAGGCGCGAAAATCAAAAGCGTCACAGAGCGCTCCCACCGCAGATCTGCGCACCCTGACGCTGAGCTGGCCGAGAAGTTGCAAAAAGTTCTTGCCCGCGGTGGGTTGGGTTCACGGCGGCAATGGGAGTCGTGGATAGAGGCTGGCCGGGTGGAGGTGAATGGTAAGGCGGCGCACTTGGGGCAACGGGTGACCTCTAGCGATCGCATTCGCGTCGATGGGCGGCTTTTTACCGCCGGGACGGCGCCGCAACAGCCTCGGATTTTGGCTTATCACAAGCCTGTCGGTGAGATCTGCGCGCGCCATGATCCTGAAGGTAGACCCACTGTCTTCGAGCGCTTACCCGAGCTGGCTATGGGCCGGTGGATGAGTATCGGACGCTTGGATTTCAACACCTGTGGTTTGTTGCTCTTTAGCAATAGTGGCGATCTGGTGCACCGGTTGACCCATCCGTCTACCGGAATAGAGCGGGAATACGCGGTACGGGTGGTTGGAACCGCCTCAGAGGATGCTCTCAAGGCGCTTTCGGCAGGGGTTATGCTCGATGGCCGCCTGGCCCGGTTTACCCGTATCAGCGCGGCCCACGGCGATGGCGTCAACCGCTGGTACCGTGTAGTCCTGGAAGAAGGGCGCAACCGGGAAGTGCGCCGCCTGTGGGAGACCCAGGCATTAAAAGTCAACCGGCTCATCCGGGTTCGTTACGCGGACGTTACACTGCCTCGTAGCTTACCGCCAGGCCATTGGATGGAACTCGAAGGAGAGGTTTTGCATCAGCTCTTTGCCGCCGCTGGGTTAGGTGAGGAGCGCAGCTTGCACCACCAGGACGTGAAGCGGGTCTCGCGGCGTCGCGGGCGCCGGCCTTGATTCCTGCTTATCCCGATCAAACCGACGCGCTTGATCAGGTCTCTTGACTCAACACCAGGCCATGGATGAAAGCGGTTTGCGGCAAGTTTTCGCGGATAAGCTAGTAGTGTGTTTTAGCGAGTTGGGGCGGTACTACGGGACGCAGCATTGGTGGCCGGCCAATACCCCCTTCGAGATGGCCGTGGGTGCCGTATTGACCCAGCACACGAGTTGGTCCAATGCCGAGAAAGCACTACAGTGCTTGAAGATCGCGCAGGTGCTGGAGCCTGCACGGCTGGCGCAATTACCGTTGGTGGAGCTGCAATCCCTGGTGAGGGGGAGTGGGACTTATCGATTAAAAGCCGTGCGGTTAAGAGCGTTAGCCCGCTGGTGGCTAGACCGGTCCGAGCACCACCAAGACTCTGGTTTCACCGGTTTGCGCACAGAGCTACTAGCGGTCAACGGCATCGGCCCCGAGACGGCGGATTGTATTGCCCTGTATGCGTTTGCGCGGCCCCGGTTCGTGGCGGATGCTTATGCCCGGCGCCTCCTCACCCGATTGGGAATAACACCCGGCGATTTTGACTATGAACGCACCCGTTGCCTGGTGGAAGAAGTAGTGCCCGCCGATACCGGCTATCTGGGCGAAGCCCACGCCCTCATCGTGACGCATGCCAAGGTCCATTGCACAGTACGGCCGCTGTGTGACGGATGTCCTCTAGCTGCTTGTTGCGAGCGTATTGGAGTCGCTTGTTGATGATCTAGCGCTCGCCTGATCCGAATTCATAGCGATCAGTGTGCACCGTCAGTGCATCGCGTACGGCGGTGACCACCGTCTGCCAGTCACCTGGCCGGGTTTGGCGGAATAACCGCATACTCGGATACCAAGGACTGTCGGTACGCTCCAGCATCCAGCGCCAGTCCGGCACTCGCGCTAACATCACCCAGACCGGCCGGCCAAGTGCGCCTGCCAGATGCGCGACTGCGGTATCGACGGTGATGACCAGATCGAGACACTCCATCAACGCCGCGGTGTCCGTGAGGCTGCGTTGCAGGCACGATAGATCCTCAAGCTTTGACTCTAGTCCGGCCCTGGTGATATCCGCCGCGCGCGCTCCGATCTGCAAGCTGATAAAGCGGCACCGGCGCTCGGCTAGTAGCGGAGCGAGCAATTCCAGGCGCATGGAGCGGTAGCGGTCGTTGCTGTGGGTTGGGCTGCCCGCCCAGGCGAGGCCGACTCTCAGGAGACCTCCACCGCCAAGCTGGACGCAGCAAGCCTCGACCTTGCACGGCTCGGCGCTGACATAAGGTATAGGCGTTGGCACGTTGTCCAGGGAGACGCCGAGCCGATGCATCAACGACATGACCGGTACGTGGTAGTCATGGGGTGGCGGGGCCTCGCCGGCGCCATTGAAAGCAGCGACTCCGGGTACGCTAGAGATCAACCCGCGCATCGGCTCGTGACCGCGGAACACAACGCACGCGCCTCGCGCCCGCAGATCGATGGCGAATCGAATGAACTGGATGCAATCTCCCAATCCCTGCTCGGTGTAGACCAGCACGGTCTTATCAGCAAGCGGCTCGCGGCGCCACTCTGAACGCTCGCCTGGCGGTGCCAGTGAACGCCAGGCCGGGATGCGGCGGCGCCATTCGTAGCGTTCGGCACCGCCATGCATGTCGCCGCGCAGCAACTCGATCATGGCGATATAGGCTTGCGCCTCGGCGTATTGCGGGTCGTATCGGAGGATGTGATTGAGCTGTTCGGTGGCGGCCTCGATGGCGCCCAGGTTTTGCAGCAGCACGGCATAGTTGCATCGCGCTGGCGAGTAGCGCTCATCCAGTTCGATGACGCGCCGGTAATGCTCGGCTGCCGCCTCGTCATTGCCCAGCGCACGCAGACAGTTGGCTGCGTTGGTCAGAACTTCCGGCGAGTGCGGCACTTGCGCCAGCGCCTGTTGGTAATGCGACCAGGCTTGTGCTGCTGCACCGCGTGCTTTGAGCAGATTGGCCAGATTGTTATGCGCCTGCCAGTAGTGCGCGTGCAATGCCAACGCGCGATTGAACGCATCGAGCGCCTCGTCTTCGCGCCCCAGTGCTCCATATGCAACACCTAGCGCGTGCCATGCGTTGGCATTATCGGGCTCCATTTCGACGGCAACCACCAGCGCTTGCGCAGCGCGCTCATGTTCGCCAGCCGATGATAGCGCGAGACCGAGGTGGTGATGGGCTGGCGCGGAGCGGGGGTGTGAGGCAATGAAGCGCGTGAAATAGGCGGTGCACTCCGCTAGCCGGCCACTACGTTCGTAGGCGATCCGCAGGTTGTTGTGCGCAGCGGCGAGGGCCGGATCGGCATTGATGGCGTCGTGCAGGCTCGGCAATGCTGCCTCGTTCCGGCCTTGGGCGAGCAGCAATCCGCCGTGCATGTTCAGCGCAGCGGCGTCGTTAGGCTTGCGCTCCAGCAACGCCGTGCAAAGGCGCATCGCACCAGCGGCATCGCCCGCGGAGTACCGCGCCGTTACCTCGTTCAGGACAGTCGCCAGCGCACCGTCCTCAACCCTATCAGCCGGCAAACGAGACGGTTTCCATATAGGTAAGTGCGGATAACATCAGCCGCCGCAAACAGTACCGACGAGGGTATGAAAGGCCATGGCCTCCGATCGTTCGAGCGATACTATGGGCGCACGGGAGCATCGCGTCATCCGAGCATCTGTTGCGACTTCACCGCCCCCCACCCAGCAAGTCTATCGCGCAACGAATAATCACTTGGATACCGATTCAAGGCGCCGAATTGACGGCGATACGGCTAAAGCCGGTCTCGCCACCACGCGAACCTAGCCGGACACGGTTAAATCCGTCGCGCAAACCCCTATCGACGGTTTGCAGTGCTGTAGCGCCATTTTGCTTGATGCGCATCCGGCCATTGCGGCCCCTGGTCCATTCGAGCGTGAGCCGTCCGGAGGCGCCGCGGGCCAATTGGCCATCGAAGCGGCCTATAACCGTACGGCCTTGAGCACTCAACCGCTCAAGAATAAGGCCCTGGCCGTTGTCGAAGACCAGAGCGTAACCGTTCTTGCCGGTTTGACCCTGCAGGAGCGCAACTTCCCCTTGCGTGTTTTGACCCATACCGCTTATCTCGACATGCACGGCGAATGCGTTGGTGCTCGTTAATGGTGTTTGTAGATAAGCGGTGGCGTTGGGGCGGCTCGTATCGGATCGGTTTTGCTGCAATAGCTGGCCGATAAGCGCGGCGGCTAGGTCTTTGGAACCACCACCTGCGCGTTGCCGGTTCGAAGATGGTGTCGCAATGAGGCCACCGCGCCGGTCGATGCGGAAGCTACCGGTGACGATCGACCATGGCGGAGCCTGGGTAAAATTGCCGTCTTGGAATGAATCATCCAAGAGTGTTTTGGTCCATGGCCGATCGTAGTCGGCAACAAAGTCTCTAAGCTGGTCCAAAAAGCGCCGATCTGCGCTGTTCGAGGCGGCGCCTTGTTCGATCAGAACAGACAGTTCATCGGCCAGTTGTTGCACGTCGGTAGGGGTGCGTTCAGCGGCTGCTGCGTTGTTTGCCAAAACGCAGGCGAGCCAAGTGGGTATCAGGCAGAGCATCGCAGTTTTCATCATTCGCCCCAGGAGACGGCGGCGCCATCCGGATTGTTACTGGGCTTCAGGAGCGGTTTTCCCGTCGCCCGTAAGAGCGCCGCGGGCAATGCGTTCATAGCTTCTTTGGCGGCGTTCACGGAGTCGAAGTTTCCATATAAGACACGGAATTGCTCACCTGCATGGATGCGCAGTGAAAGCGCTGGGTATTGTTCAATCAGTCTATCCGCATTGTCGCGCCTTCCGGAGGCGAATAGCTGGAGGGTATATTGTGCTACCGCTGCGGTTGCTCGTTGATCGAGTGGGTGCTGACTCGAGGTAGGCAGGGTGGCGCGTAGGGCGCTTACCGTTCTATAGAGCGGTTGGTGTGCTCCTTTCAACGATTCCGGTAGGGTGATAAAAGCCGCTTTGGCGGTTGGCTGATCGGGATAGGGGCCTTTTACGATCCTAAATTTAGGTGAGGCATCGTCAGCCGCCGGGATAATCTGCAAACCCGCGTCCGGGTGTTGATTGATTTGCCTGTCGGCTGCCGCGCGCTGATTAACCGCAGCTAACAGGATCAACCATGCGTCATCGGGCAAGGTACTGAGCCAGTTTCCAGTGGCGGCCGTGACCACTTGCGTGACACTGCTATCCCCGGCTGGTTCCAGGCTAGACAACTCGGAGATAACCGGCTGAGAGAGGCCACCGCCGGCGGCCGGTGTTTTGCCGACATTCGACGAGGTGTCAGTCGTAACCGCATCGCCGGTATTGGGTTTTCCATCAAGGAGGGATTGATCAAGGGGGGATTGAGGGACCGGGGTGAGGTCTGCACCCGGTTGCTCGAAAGCGGGAAATGGTCCGGCTATGCCCAACGAACGGGCGAACTCCACTAACCGTAATCCTTCCACGTAAGCGCTGGTGTCGTCCGAGAAAGTAGCGAGGGCATCCTGAGCATTGATGGCTTGCTTTAAAGCCGTGCTCAGGCTGAGAAACCAGGGTGCGATAAGCGCGTCTTGCCGTTCGCTTTCTTTAAGTGCGCGCCACTCGTTCATGAAATCGGCGACGCCCCTCACGCTCCAATCGTCGGCTTCCAAAAAGCGTCCTACTAGAGCCTTCGCCACTGGCTCGGGCGCTGCGGGGGGCTTGGCAACCTCCACTGTTTGATGCTGCACAGGTTGATGCTTCACAGGGCGTTTGTGTTGAGGCTCTTCATGGCTCAAGCTGCTGATGAACACGGCGGCAATAATAGCGATAATGACGCCGCCGACCACGGTGTGCAGCGGTGATAAGCGCTTAGTCAGTGGGGTGTGCGCCGCCGGCATTGCCCGGGATGGCGATAGCGTTGACTCGGTCGGGTCATATGGTGTGGGCGGTGCTGGCGGCGGTTCACGCTCGATTGCGACAGTGCCCGAGACGATGGCGTCTATAAGCTCCGTGCGTTCGCGCACATAACTGTCATGATCGACCTCACCCTGAGCATAGTCCAGGGCTAGCCGGCGTAGTTGTGACTTATCCATCGTCTTTTTGTTGTGGTGTTGAATGGCACTTTGCGATTGATTCGATGGGGCGATTGATTCGATGGGGCGATTGATTCGATGGGGCGATTGATTCGATGGGGTGATTAACTCGATAGGGTGATTGACCCGATGCCGCGTTACCCGATTTCACGCAGGAGGCGAAAACCGACGTGAGGATCGGCCTTACCGTTGTATTGCTCCCGACTAGAGACATTGCATTTTGCCATTGGATCAGTGAAGCCACCGCCGCGAACCGCTATGTTCGAGCCAGTGCGGACCATTTCTTTGGCGTTGCCGATGTAGTTGATAAGACCCCAGCCATTTTGCTTGCCCGACAAAGCCGTGACCAAAGAATGTCCTTTGAGGATTTGATTGCCCACCGTGACCGTGCAGTTGAAGTCTTTATGAGGCTGTTTACCGCTTGCGTTGGCCGCATGTTCCCACTCCGAATCCGTCGGCAAGCGGTACCGCGCACCGGTTTCTTTACTCAGCCAGGCCGTATAAGCCTCTATCTGCTCGAGAGAGACACCGGTGGCCGGCAATTTGCGGCCTGCGTCGAGTTTCCTGCACCCCGCCGCAGCACAGTACAAGTTGTAGTCGGCCACGGTGACCTCGATCTTGCCGATGGCATACGGCGCGGCATTGCCGCCGCCTGCTGGAACCACGACCAACACCGGACCGCGCTTGCCGGCCACAGAGTCATGGCAGGTGGCCCGGCTGTGACGGCCTTGGCCAGCTTTTTTAGCCATGCATTGATAGCGGCTCGCAGGCGGGCCAGCCTCTCCTAGACTCTTTAGCTCTTCGTTGAAAGCGCTATTGTCGGACCAAGCCACGATCGCTTGCTCAAGGTGGGGTTTACTGCGTTTGCGAAGCCTTCGCTTTTTGAGTTTGGCATAGTTTTTATAATGACGCTCAGCGAGTTGTTTACGCGCTCCCAGAGCTTGTTCAAAAGCTGGCAAGTTCTGTGCGTTAGGGGCTTGTTTACGCACTTTGGCGAGCAGCGTTTGTGCTTGTGTCAATTTACCCTCGGCCACCAGTGTCAGACCCTGCGCCACCAAGGGGGAGGGCAAGATGAACGTGATGGAGGTGAGTTGGGGGGCGTCGGGAGCGACCTTGAGCGCGGCTTGCAGGTAGTCGTTGGCCTTGACCGCATCGGCTGATGATTCAAGTTCCCGTACCCGCTGGGCCAGGCGCGGTGCTAGCCGCTTGCGCACCTCGGTGGAGGTCACACCGAAGTGCTTGGCGATAATCGCCATTTCCGCCGCTATACGTTTTAGGTCATTGGGGCTGGCGATGGACGCGGCCTCTAGTCGGGTGCTAGCCAGGTTAGCAAAGTCGCGCCGGTAGTCGGATTTATATTTCTCGGGGAAGTCGGCTTTAACTCGGGTAAGCGCCTTGCCGATGACGGACGCCTTGAGCGGTGTCTTTCCTCGCAGCAACTCTTTGAGGCGCTCAACTGCCGCCACTTTTTGGTAGCTGTCCGCATAAGTCGCCGCCTCAGCCAGTAGTTTTTCGTCATCGGGCGCCAATTGCAGGGCCAGCTCTATGAGCTTTTTGGCCTTACCCCAGTCTTCCTGGCGGGCTGGGCTTTGCGCCAGACGGCCAAAGGCCAAGCCGAGTTGCCGGGCGGCCTCAGTGACTCTCTTCGCGTCCTGTTCACGGGCATCTTTGCGTAGCAGCTCGAGTGCCGCCTGGGCCGCTTGTGTGTTATCTGCCTGGGCTTGATTGACGGCTTGGGTGTAGTTGCGCTCGACACGGCCGATGCGGGCTGCTTCTTGCCGGGCGGCCTCCAGTTGCGCATTGGTTTCGGCGATGCGCTGCAATTGGGCATCGAATGCAGCGTACTGCGGATAGAAGGCACGGCCTCTATCAACCAAACTTGCCGCCCGCGTAGTGAGTTTTGCTTCGCGCGCTGTCTCGGACGCCTGCACAAACAGCGCGGCGATTTGTTCGCGCACCGGTAAAAGTGCCGGATCGCCTGCTGGGAGCAGTGCGATCATTTCTTTGAAAGGCACCTGTAACTTGATTTCCCAATCGCTGTTTAAAACCGGTTTTTGGATGAGGGCTGCAATGGCTTGACGCCGGTTATCGATGGCCGCCCGCCGCTCGGCGGCTCTCGCCATGGCAAAGCCCGCTTTTTCCTCCGCCTGAGACAATCGCAAGCGGGCCGTATCTAGATATTGGAGGCTGAACAGCTTGGCGAAGCCGACCAGCAGATCCTCCGCGCCCAGCCAGTTCTTGGCTGCTGCCAATGACTTTAGCTCCGCATCGAATGCTTGGGTCAGGCGTGATTGCGAAGCGAGAAACACCTCGCTGTGCGGCGAGAGATCGGCCAATTTTATGAGATCATCGCGCACCTCCTGAAAGGCGGACAAGGAGGTCAAACGTTCCTGTTGGGCGCTCAACCGTGTCTCGATTTCGGCCACCAGCTTCGCGTTTGCCTGTTGCCGTAACGCTTGTTCTACCTCATCTCGAAGGTTAGCGTTGTTGTCGCTCTGCGGCGCGAACCGGAGGCTGGCGGCGAGCAGGGCTTGCGCCTTCTTCAACTCGCCGGCAGCGAATGCGCGCTTGGCTAACTCGCCGGCAGCCGTGGTGACATCATTGCTTCCTATGACGTCATTTTGTGGCTCTAGCTGTGCGATCTTGTCACGAATCTTGAAGATGTCGTCGCCATCTTCCTTGGCCAATATCTGGCCACGCTCGATGAGGCCTGCGAAGTCGCCCTCTAGCTGACGCAGTGTTTCGGTACGCAGCTTTTCCAATTCCGTGGTGAGTTGGATAACACCGCCAGCGCGGGGTACCACCTTCTTCAGTGCTTCCACCTCGGCCATGGCCCCCTTGAAGTCCAGGCGTCCCTTTGCCGGGGAGAATTTGAGCATGGCTTGTTCGCGGTAAACATCGACCACCGCGTCTTCCACCGCCGGTATATTCATGATGTCACGGTAGAAATCGGCAGAACCCAATTTGGCCACTTCGATGCCGCGGTCGATCTGCCCGGCGGCGAATAGCCCCGTCACCGCTGCCCGCGTTCGTTGATCGTCCAGAACAAGCCGGGCTTGCGCCGGATCAAGCGCCATGGCCTGCTCTATGCCGGCCCGCGCATCGGTCTCGATAATGGCGATGGTGGCCTCGCGTTCTTCCTTGTCCAGGTAGCTGCTTATCACCGGAGCAAGTCCCAACACGAGGGCAAGACCCACGGCGACAGGCGCAATGGTAAGCGTGATATTGCGTTTCTTGGGCCGCAGTCCCTCCAAGAATTCTTCTACCGTTTCGGTCCGATCCTTGCGCCGGAACGCAAGGCCACGGGCCAAGGCGCGGTTTTGTGCCTTGGTTAGTTTGTCTATAGGTGGTACTACCAAGCCGGTGGCTTCGGCTTTGATGGCGTTCATTCCCCGCCCAAACGGTTGCTTTCCCGTCAGCAGTTGGTAGGAAATAATCGCCATGGCATAGATGTCGTCGCGAGGGTCGGGCGCATCACCCTCGAACATCTCAATAGTGGCGTAGGCCGGCGTCAAAGCGCCTAATTCGCCCGGGTCGAATACCGTGGTCTCACCGGATTCATCGGCTTTGGTTTTAGAGGCCCTGGCGATGCCGAAGTCCAGCAGTTTGACCGTGTGATCTTCGGTGAGGAAGCAGTTACCCGGTTTCAGGTCGGAGTGCACCAGCCCGGCTTGGTGGGCGTAGGCGAGTCCGCTGCCGAGTTGTTCGATGAACGCCATCGCTTCTTCGTACGGTAGTCCGCCGGCTGGTAGCTTACGGTTTATGTAGGTAGCTAGATCGGCGCCGGTCAATACCTCCATGGTCATGAAAACAGTATTGGTGTTGTCGTCCCGGTCGAAGTCGAACACGGTGGCGATGTTGGGATGGGCCAAGCGCTGTTGTTTGGCTGTTTCCCGCTGCAAGGCGATGAAGGCTTCCGGATGGTCGCGGAAATCACCTTGCAACAACTTGATAGCAACGAAGGGGTTACGGTCTCTTGCTTCCTGCTTGAGCTTATCCACACCTTTCCAGACCGCGCCCATGCCGCCTTCACCTAGCTTGGTCTCTAACTTGAAACGGTTACGCAACACCGAGCCTTCGCGAAATACGACCTCACCCGTCAAGTCGGGTGTTCTAGTGATGTTGGTGTCCCAGGTTGAATCGTTTGTATCTCCGCCGGTTGTATCCGCCGTGGTCGGATTGTTGGTATCGAGGCCGCCGGAGTTGTCCTGCGCAGCACCGGCTAGCAGCACGGTGCGCGCTTCTTCCTGGCGGTGGGCGGCTGCGGGGCTGTCGGTGAACGCGTTGAAGGCCGTGGCATCTTCGTTTGCTGGGCGCAGTCGCGTGACATCCGAAGCCGGGCCAGTTCGGCTGATCTGGGTGAGATCGGAGCCACTATTGATTTGAGTGGCGTCTATTTGGGTGATGTCTGTTGCGGTGGCGTCGGCTCGGGTGACGCCAGTGGTCCGCCCCGTTGTGTTAGTTTGCGCTGTATTGATCTGCGTTACATCCTCGCTACCACGAGCGACGGTGGCGTCCTCTCGTTTAGAGACTATCGTGGCATGCGCATCAGGGGCACTGCTCGAATTCGGTTTGGCGGATGCGGCTGGATTGGCGGACGTTGCGGCCGTGTCTTCGTCCCACCCGGGTTCCGCTATTACAGTCTCCACCCAGGTGGCATTCTCGGCAGGTTCGCGTAAAGCCACTTGGGTGGCGTCAGATTCGACCGTTACTGCCATTCCTGTGAGCTGCATTAAGCGGGTGTGAAGGTGCTCGGGTAATCCGCCTCTTCTGGCTGCATTCAACAGTTTGTGGGCTCGCCCGATCTCCTGCGGCCGCTCCGCGGCAAGGCGCTGTAGGCTTTGCTCGACCTCTGCAAGAGTGACCGTTCCCCGCCCTAACGCAATTAATTTGTCGCGAAACTCAGACATCGCTGAGAGGCCTCCGTTGGAGTTCAATCCTTGGAAGTATCGCCCGGCGGGAGATCTCGCCGGCGCACGGTCACTGCTTCATCATCTAGTATGGGCGAAGGATTCGTATTACATGCTAACCGACTGAAGTCAGTTCTCGCGCCGGTGTCTTCATCTGCTTCCCGTTGCAGCTCCTTGACCTCATCATCAGCCGCTGGATTGCCGGCGGTAGCGCTTTGCCGCTGTTGAGCTACAACCGTGACACTAGCCACAGTGACATTGTCGCGGGCACCGCGCGCGAGCGCCAAATTGACCAACTCCTGGCTGATGGCGTCCGGCGCATGACTTAGCGTGGCGGCGGCAATTTCCTGCTCGGATAACTCCTTATCGAGACCGTCGCTACAGAGTACGAAGATGTCGTCATCTTGCAGATCGAAAATCTCCATATCGAGTTTCAGATGGTCTTGCGCCCCGACCGCCCGTGTAACGAGGTTACTTTGCGGATGGCCGGCGGCGTCCTCGCGGCTGAGGATGCCTTTTTCGACCAGGTCTTCCACAAAAGCGTGATCCTGCGACAGTTGCTCGATTTGCCCGTTGCGTACCCGGTAGACGCGGCTATCTCCCGTCCAGATACACATGCCGAATTTTCCGGCCAACAAAAGCGCGGCTACCGTCGAGCCAATAGTGGACATATTCTCGCTTGAGGCCAGTTCCCTCAATTCCAAGTTGAGGCGAATAAGGCGCCGTTCGATGTCCGTCGCCGTGCTGCTTAGACCATCGCTCGCATCAGCAGCTGCCAACTCTTTGATAATCCTACCGCTCGCCACGTCCCCCGCGGCGTGACCGCCCATGCCATCGGCGACCGCCCAAAGGCCGTCTTCGGCGCGGTTCAAGCAAGCGTCCTCGTTGACCTTTCGCACCATACCGACATCCGTTCGGATCGATGAAATCCAACTGAAAGCAGGTTCGCTAGCTGTCATAGTCGGTTAAGCTCATTGCGGTCCACGGCAGTTACGGTGTGCCGGTTGATCGTGTGCGGTCTTTGGCATACGAATCGGCTGCCGCCGAGCCCATGGACATCTATACTTCATCTATACTTCATCGAAGCGCCAATACTATTGAGGCAGCTTAGATAGGTAAAGCAAATGCGTCCTTTTATAACCTCATACTACTAGTGATTGGACAAAGGAGGACGGTACAGCCTGAGTGTGCTTATGCAATGTCTCCGATAAATCATTGAAAAAGCTTGTGTAAACGACTTTTAATCCGGTAAAACCGCGTAAGTCTACGCTAATGACTTAAGGGCACCTCTAAAAAATCACGATTTTGACATTTCACTAGAGCGTAAGTAACTGATTTTATTGATCATCAGATTTCAGAGCGTGAATTATTAGAGGTGTCCTTAAGAGCGCTATTGTGCAATGCGAAAGTGATTAAACTCCATCATACAAGGCTTGAATACTGTCCGGTAGGCGAACTGGGAACGGTTGCGAAGAATAGGCAGGAGAAAGGGCGCTACTTGACAGGCGCATTTCAGAAGGCAATTCATGTAAATGAATCATCTAGTTCTGCGCATACCTACACGGGCGCGGTATGGCCTGATTGCTGCCTGCGCGTTATTGTTTTTCTCCATTGATGCCATTGCACAATTATCGCCCTTACCGCCCGCGGCGACCCCAGGCGGTGCGCTGCCTGCGCTGCCCGAGCCGCAGTTGCCACAGCTCGTTGAAGAGGGCGCATTTCCCGTCCCGCCAAATCCAGAACGCCCGATTGGAGAGGACGAAGGCGATAGGATCTTCGTGCAGGAGTTCACTCTTGACGGAGTGATCGATAGGCCGGAACACGGTATTTCCATCGAAGAATTGGTGGAGTTGATCGAGGAGTTGCGCATCACAGCCCAAGGGCTTGATGTGGTTGGTAAGGACGGCTTTACCGAAGATGAGCGCGCGGAGGTCGTCGAATTCTTCCAGCGTGTAGTGTCACTACGCGAAGACGATGATTTTCTGTATGAAGATTATAACGACCTGGTGACCCGGTTGCGGGATGAGCGTATTGTGCGCCGCTCCGGTCTCACCATAGGACAGCTTCAACGGGTAGCTGACCAGGTAACGGCGTACTACCGCAATAAAGGTTTTATCCTCGCCCAGGCGTATATACCCATCGCCATTGAAAATGCGAATCTAGAATACTTACATTAGCTAGCTGATTATGGTCAAAATAAGCTTATGAACAATCATTTAATACCCAGCGAGCGCGATGAACTCGTAAAATCTCATCGTAAAGAGAGAGATGGGCGTATTCGAGACCGAATAAAAGCTGTTTTAGCTTTTGATGAGGGTTATAGTTATTCAGAAATGTCTAGGATTTTGCTTTTAGATGATGAGACTATTAG